>Ga0222639_1000220_pt1 | contig 27018 bp, 13 predicted proteins | sample AntAcemetagen185_FD_179863 | JGI IMG/M metagenome (GOLD analysis project Ga0222639, IMG submission 179863) | Saline water microbial communities from Ace Lake, Antarctica - #185 | ecosystem: Environmental > Aquatic > Non-marine Saline and Alkaline > Saline | place: Antarctica: Ace Lake...
TTCTCTTTTATCTCAATATCTTCGTGATACAGCTCGGGGCTCTGCTCTTTGATGCGCAGTTTATGATTCCGATTGCCGGGATGCTGCTGGGAAACGCCCTTTCGTCCCATATCATCGGCGTGGGGACCTATTTCTCTGACCTGATGCGAAACGAGGGGCGTTACCTTGCACATCTCTCCTTTGGCGCCTCGAAGAAGGAAGCTCTTCTCCCGTATCTCCAGCATGGGCTTACCACTGCCTTACAACCGAAGCTTAGCAATATCTCAACTATGGGTATTGTGTTTCTGCCGGGCATGATGACCGGGCAGATCCTGGCGGGAATTTCACCGATTACTGCAATAAAGTATCAGATTGCACTTATGATTGCCATCTATTCCTCAACGGTAATCTCGGTGGCACTTGCGATAAAGCTCCTCTCGAAAACGGCGTTTGATGAGTATGGAATTCTGCGAAAAGAGCTCCTGAATCCGAAAAAATAGACGTCGTCGAAATGAACGGTTTAAAAAAAGAGTTTTTGAAATCCGGAGATTGAGTTTACCAGTTTTCGGCAACGACAATGAAGAGGTTGCTCACAGGAATAGGTGGTGCGTCACTGCTACGGTTGTGATACGTTCGTTAGGATAACCTAGGATTTCACAGATAGTGATTTGGTAGTGCTGCCCGGTGATCGATGCCCAGCACCCGCTCTGCAACCTCTGCGGCGTGCATAGATACCTTCCCGGTGCCGCATCCGACATCAACGATAAAATTGCCCTTTTTCAGGCAGAGTTTGCCCAGTGAGACGGCCATGACCTCATCCTGTGTCGGTCCTCCTTTTAGGCTCATATCCTGCATATAAGATCTGTTTGTGGTGTATTGAAGATTGGGATATTTTCTCTTCAGACCAGCTGGTTTCAGATGAAATACTCACGCCGTTCAAAAGGATTAATCAGTAGTCTCGCTAATATAATTGGCAATGTTGAAGATACACAGGGAGGTATGCGGATACTGCGGTGCGTGTGTATCAGTCTGCCCTGAAGGTTCACTCGAACTTATCGATGCTTTTCTTACGGTCAATACCGAAACATGCAAATCCTGCAAAATATGTGTGAAGGTTTGTCCGCTTGGTGCTCTGGAGGTTGTGGATGAAGAGTAACTATGATGTTCTTGTGATTGGTGGTGGGCCGGGCGGTGCGCTTGCGGCAAAGACAGCGGCCGAAAATGGCCTTTCGGTCTGCCTTATTGAGAAGCGGCCGGCTATCGGTGTGCCGGTACGCTGCGCAGAAGGTATCGGTGAGGATCTGATTCACGAGTTCTTTGATGAGGTCAACCCCAAGTGGATCTCCGCAGATATCAAACGGGCCGTTTTGATTTCACCGGACGGCCAGAAGGTTACCCTTGACCCAAGCATCGCCGGAAACGAGGTCGGCTATGTGCTTGATCGTAAGACCTTTGACCGGGATCTCATCTGGATGGCGGCAGGAGCCGGTGCTGAAATATATGTAAAGACCCGTGCTGTGGACGCTATTGTTAAAGACGGCATCGTGCAGGGCGCCCGGATTGAACAAGGTGGCGTGGAGCAGGACGTCTATGCCAGTATTGTTATTGCAGCAGATGGTGTGGAATCGAAGTTTGCCCGCTGGTGTGACATTAACTCAACGGTACCGCTGCGGGAACTTGAAACCTGTGCGCAGTATCTGATGACCGATATTGATATTGACAATGAAGCGACGGTCTTTTATGTCGGCAATGAGATTTCACCGGGTGGCTATGTCTGGATCTTCCCAAAGGGTGACCGCACGGCAAATGTGGGCATCGGGATTATGGGCAACAAGTCCGGCGACGGACACCGGGCGAAGGATTATCTTGATGCGTTTGTGCAGAAGACCTTCCCTGAGGGCAAGACAATTGAGCTTATTATTGGTGGCGTCTCGGTCTGTGAGCCGCTGGCATGCACGGTTGCGGATGGCCTTATCATTGTCGGTGATGCAGCCAGACTCAGTGACCCTATAACTGGTGGTGGCATTTACAACGCGATGTATACCGGACGGCTTGCCGCTGAGGTGGCCACAGAAGCAATATCCCAGAAAAACTGTTCAAAAGAATCTCTCATCGTCTATGATGAAACCTGGAGAAACTCAAAGATGGGTGACGCACTCGCCCGTAATTACCAAATAAAAGAGCTATTTATCACCCTTGACGATACCGTCTTAAACACGATTTTAAACTCAGTCAAAAAAATTCAGATGACCGAGTTTTCAACCCGTCAGCTCGTCCGTGAAATAATGAATTTCAATCCGAAACTGCGCAAAGAACTTAAATCGCTGAAGAAATATTTCGAATGAACGCGCGTGAAACGAAGTTTCAGGTGCTGTTTGGAGAAAATGCGTCAGCATTTTCGACCAACAATTACTTTTTTTAACGCGTGGCTACCCGATCAAAATATCAATCCAATTGTGGCTTCCAATTTCGACCAACAATTACTTTTTTTAACGCGTGCCTACCAGATCAAAATATCAATCCAATTGTGACGTTTAATTTCCGACAAATACCTAATTCTTTTAAAATGCGAGCTTATCGAATGTAAATCTGATTCTCACTTCAAAAAAAGTTATTTTCTTATTTTATCCTGCAATTTCCCCTTCCGTTTCGGGTTTACTTTCAGCTGATTGTTAAGCGTTTGCACACACGTTTTTTCGGCTTCTGATTTTGTAAAGACCGTAATAAGATCACCGGCCTGAATCCTGACATCGCCGCTGGGGATTATCAGGGTACCGTCTGATCTGGTCAGTGCAATAAAGACATAGTCACGCACTTTCATCTCACGAATCTCGTGGTCGATAAATGGTGCTCCTTCTTCTGCCTCTATCTCAAAGATGATGCCCCCCCGGACTTTTATCATTTCCTGAATCTCAGGATTGGCTGCCCAGAAATAGAGACGATCTGCTACCAGTTCATCAGGGTTTTCACTGATCTGGACGCCTACTTCCGTAAACATCGCAGAATGATGTTTCTGGTTGACGATTGAGACCACATGGGGTACTTTGAAGCGTTTGCTCAGCCAGCAGGTCATAAGATTGACGGCATCGTCGCTCGTTGTTGCCACCAGAGCATCGGCCCGTTCGATCCCCGCCTCCGTTAGAATTTCATGTTCTGTGGAGTTGCCGGTGATGGCGAGCACATCATAATCCTCGAGAATTTCCCTGCACCGCTCTTCACTGCGATCGATAACGGCTACTGAGTTACCGTATGAGATCGCTGTTGCCACCAGATTTCTGCCGATCCCCCCAAGACCGATGACGATGATAAACATTCCTTCTCGTATCGCTCATGACTATAGATATACCTTGTGAAATGTAATCTCTAACCGCGTGATTGGCGGGGTTGATGAAGCAGGAAAGGGTTCGGTATTAGGGCCGATGGTCGTTGGTGCCGTAGCAGCGCCCTCGATGGAAGCCTGTGCAGACCTTGGGGTTCATGATTCTAAAGTACTTACTCGAAGACGTCGTGAAGCACTATTTGAGGAAATTTCTGCTGCCTTTTCCACAGCAGTTGTTGTGATTGCAGCCCATGAGATCGATGCGTTTCGAAAGGAGATGACTATGAATGATGTGGTGGTACGTGCCCATGCTTCTGCCCTTGAAAAGCTGGATGTGACCTGTGCCTATGTCGATGCCTGCGATGTGAATGCCCGGCGCTATGGTAGGACCCTCTCGGGCCTTCTGAGCCGTGAGATTGCGATTATTTCTGAACATAAGGCGGATGCTCGCTATCCGGTCGTGAGTGCGGCGAGCATCTGTGCGAAGGTTACCAGGGATCGTCTGATCGACGAACTGGCAGAAGAATATGGGCTCATCGGTTCCGGCTATCCTTCAGATCCGGTAACGATTGCCTTTCTTGAGGAAGCAATCAAAACCACGGGCACAGCGCCACCCATTGCCCGCCATTCGTGGAAGACCGTTGCGAACATCACCGGAAAGGTTGCACAAACGTCTCTTTTTGAGTTTTGATGGCATAAAAGCACCATTTATCTGCTTTCATGAGCAAGTACTAGTCAATGGATATTCTGCTGATATTGCTCTTCTTTGTGGCACTCTATATTCTGATTGCCGGCTATATCAGGCAGAACAACCCGTGGCCGGATGCGGTGACTTTCTATGGGCCCATCCTTGCCCTTCGGACCAGAAAGGTTGGCTTTTTTGATCATTTCCAGAAGTTTCAACGGTTCTTCAAAATCTACGGAACACTCGGCGCTTTGATGGTTGGCGTGGTGATGGTTTTCATGACGTTACTTCTCCTGACCGCGTTTGGCAAGAGCATCGTCGCACCGCTACCGTTTACGGCCATGAACGAACTGCCGAACCTGCTCGCGATTCCCGGCCTGAATGATTTCATTCCGTTTACGGTTGCGGTCTGGCTGGGCCTGATTCTCACGCTTGTTGTGCATGAGGGTGGGCACGGGATTCTTGCCAGGGTAGAGAATCTGAAAGTGAAAAGCACCGGGATTCTCTTTCTGGTCGTTCCTATCGGTGCCTTCGTCGAACCGGATGAGGAGGAGATGGAGGCTGCATCCTGGCGCTCGCGGGTGCGGGTCTACGGGGCCGGCATCACGAACAATCTGGTCGTCGCCGGCGTCTGTTTTCTGCTGATAATTCTTTGCATGGGTCTTGTAACCCCATCCGGTGAGATCTATGTTACGGGAGTCTATGAGGATTTCCCGGCAGATATCGCAGGGATTTCCCCGGGGATGTTTCTCACCTCTGTTGACGGTGTTGATATCGGTTCTTCAGCGGAGTTTACCGCCGCTCTTGATACGACCCGGCCGGGACAGGAGGTTCTGGTAACCGCCACAAAGGACGGGGTTTCCCGTGATTATACCGTTACGCTTACCGACTGGCCGGAGGTTCCCGGAGAGCAGGTAGAAAAAGGTTTCATGGGTGTGGTTCCGTATGACAGCACTTTGGTCCAAAAGCAGACGCTGCAGTATCTGAAGACTCCGCTTGGCCCGCTGATTCTCACGATGGTTCCGATTGATTCAGTCTTTGGTAGTAACGGTCTTGGGCTCTCGATTCTGGCCTTTGAAAGTCCTGAAGTGGCTGCATGGCAGGCGCCCTTCCCCGGTTTCTGGTTTGTGGTTCAGCTTCTGTTCTGGGCGTTCTGGTTCAATCTGCTGGTCGGAACCTTCAATGCCCTGCCATTTATTCCACTGGACGGCGGGTATATCCTGAATGAGACAGTCACCCGGTTCTTTGAGAAGAGAAAGCACCCGGAGATTGGCCGGTATATCGTTACCGGGATCTCGTCGTTTATGATCTTCGTGCTGCTCTTTATCATCATTGTGCCGTATATTGCACACTGACCGGGTATCAGTGATAGGGGGTATCAGTATTTACTGATAGATCTTAAAGGTATCAGTGATAGGGGGTGTCGGTATTCACTGATATGACGGGCAAAATATCATTGGTACGGACACAAAAACTGCCTGAATACGTCCTGAAAAAACGATTGATATCCCCCTTAATCCCGGGAGAATGAAGAAAACAGACCATTCACAAATATTTCAGATCAGCTCAGATTGTGCGTTTATTTTCAGATTACTAATTTTTTGCAGTTGAAATCCCATTGAGCTATGGGCCGGCAACAAAAGTGAAAGTAACCATTCACATCCCCTCAAACGAGCAAAAGCCAAAAACAAAAAAGAAAATTCCCGCCGGACTCACATCCGGTCGTCTGCTGATTTTAAAAGGGCAATCTGTGAGCCCTTAGGGTAACCAACCATATTCGCAACCGGCTCACATTTCACCGTCATAAGATGAGCGATGGGTGGCAGACCGGGCTGACCCCAGAGTGACTCAAAGTTCCCCATACCTTTGGCAATCACAACCGTGCACTTCTCCAGCGCTCCCAGCAGAGCATCCGGCGCTTTGGCCGGGTCCAGACCGATCTCGGCGAGATCCGTGGTATTTGTCGTAACAAGATCAGCAATATCGCCAAGACCGAGCAGCTCAGCATCACTTGTGGTCGCATCGTTTATCACCGGCCGGGTCTTGACGACAACCGTGAGGTGGGAACCCTGCTCCTTCAGATACTGCATTAAAAGCCGGTCAAAGACCACCTCACCACAGTTGTCACAGAGAAAGACGACCCGCTTTGTGAGCGGCAGAATCGTATCTGTGTCGTCCACCAGAAACCCCTCGGCAAACTCGGTTCTGAAGAAGGCCGGAAGATCGTCTGTTACGGTGTGCACACTGGAACCGTGATCAAGGGTATTTGCTATCACTGAGGCAAGGCAGAGATCCCTAAACGTAGTAAGCGACGGACCCACCTCCTCACACAGCGCCAGTGCCTCGGTATTGTTCTGATCCTTTATCTCCCGGAACGGATCTGGTTCTCCGAGACGCTCGCAGGCATGGCGATGAATCCTGCTGGCGATAACCGGCGCCGGGTTCTGGTCGTTCATGTGCTTTCTCAGCAGGTCGGCACACTCTTCGGTAATCGTATCAACCGTTGCGACGTCTGCTCCGACCAGTTCACATTCAAAGCGAATGCGGGTCAGCAGACAGTCAAAACATCCAAAGTCATAGATCATAGCTGAAAAGATTCCTCTGTATATGAGTCAGTGGCAGAGAGATTAAAACCTTACAAAAAAGCAATATCCGGCACCACCTCGATTATCATCTCATTTTTCCGGAGCAGACTGATCTCTTCCACGAACGCGATACCATATAAAAGGTGTTCAATATTATGATGTCAGTTCAGAACAACCATATACCTATGCCTGTACCTTTGCCCATCATTACTCCGGGAGGTGTTTTAGACGGCACGGATTCACATCGTCTCCAACAGACTGCCCTGTCGCATTAAAACAGAAAACGGGAGACTCCGGGCAGAAAAGAGTATCGGAGGACTCGCCACCGGTCTTGGTTCGATCTATCAGTCACAGAACTACCTCTGGACAGGATGGGCGGAACTTCCCGAAACAGATGATGCTTTTACCCATGATGACGTCCGGGAATTTCTCAGAACAGAATCATGCAACCCTGTTTTTCTGACAAACGAAGAGATTACTGATTATTATGATGGTTTTTCAAATACTACCCTCTGGCCATTGTTCCACTATTTCCGGGAACTTGTATCTTGGAATGAACAGCAGTGGGATGCCTACAAAAACGTAAATCAAAAATTTGCAGATGCCGTAACAAAGCAGTATGAACCCGGGGATATTATCTGGGTACATGACTATCACCTGCTGCTGCTTCCTGCCATGCTCAGGGAAGAGATACCTGATGCCCTGATAGGTTTTTTCAATCACATCCCGTTTCCGTCCTATGAAACGTTCCGAATCCTTCCGCAGAGAAGAGAGATTCTCAACGGGATGCTGGGGGCTGATCTCCTGGGATTTCATACGTATGATTACGTCCGGCATTTTCTCGACAGTCTCAGTCATATTCTCGGATATGAACATACCTATGATACCATCTCTATCGACAACCGGCAGATTAAAGCCGATATCTTTCCGATGGGTATCGACTATCAGAAGTTTGAACAGGCGGTCTCCGAACCCACAGTGCAGCATGAAATTGCCGGGATCAGAAGAAAATATGCCGGATATAAAATATTTCTCTCTGTTGACCGCCTCGACTATACGAAGGGTATTCTCAAACGTCTGGAAGCCTATGATGCCTTTCTGGAAAAAAATCCGGCGTTTCAGGGTAGGGTTGTACTGGTGCTCGTTGCCGTTCCTTCCCGGACAACAGTCTGTCATTACCGACAGTTAAAGGAGGAGGTCGATCAACTGGTCGGGGATATCACCGGACGATACGCAACCCTTGGGTGGACACCCATCAGTTACTTCTATGACACCCTCTCCTCTGAGACGCTGACTGCTATGTATCATGTGGCAGACATTGCTCTTGTCACCCCGTTACGGGATGGTATGAACCTTATGGCCAAGGAATTTCTCGCTACCCGAACCGATGGCAGTGGTGTTCTGATACTGAGTGAGATGGCCGGCGCGTCCTCTGAACTTGGTGAGGCCCTTATCATCAATCCATTCAACCGGGAGGATATTGTGCAGGCCATGGAACGAGCGATGGTCATGCCGCCGGATGAACAGGTAACACGCAACCGCCAGATGCAGGACCGTCTGAGGCGGTATGACATCAACTACTGGGTCCGGGATTTTATCCGGGAGCTTCATCTGACCAGAGAGGAGAGCAACGCACGAAAAGCCCGGTCCCTTACCGGCACAGAACGGGCCCGGTTTCTGAAAACCTATAAAGACGCCACGAACCGGCTGATTTTTCTTGATTATGACGGAACGCTGATGGGTTTTACCGATCTGCCGTCCTCTGCTGTTCCTGACGAACCGGTTCTCGCTTTAGTACGACGCCTTGCGTCGATACCCGGAAACGAGGTTGTGATTGTGAGCGGCAGAGACCGCGTAACTCTTGGCACCTGGTTTGGAGATATTCCGGTGGGAATGGTTGCAGAACACGGGATCTGGTCGAAGAGAGCAGATGGTGACTGGCAGATAAGTGATAATCTTACAAAGGACTGGAAAGAGGAGATACTGCCGGTTATGAACCTTTTTGCTGAGAGGACGCCGGGTTCATTTATTGAGGAGAAAGAGTATTCTCTGGTCTGGCATTACCGAAAGACCGGCCCGAAACTGGGTGAACTCCGCTCCCGGGAACTGAACAATCGGCTCAGGTTTATCACGGCAAACAAGAATCTGGAAGTGCTGAAAGGAAACAAAATAATCGAGGTCAAGAACTCTTCAGTGAACAAAGGACAGGCAGCGTTACAGTGGATATCCCGCCGGAAGTGGGACTTTATCCTGGCAGTCGGCGACGACCAGACCGATGAGTATCTCTTTGATGTTGTTCCGGATGGGCAGTACTCTGTGAAGGTTGGGTTTTCTCAGTCGGGTGCCCGGTATAATCTCTCATCCGTGCCAGAGGTGAGAAGTCTTCTCGCGGATTGTATTCTCACAGATTCTGCCGGAGACGGGGAGAGTCAGGTTCCCGTTGCCGACAATCAGAGTTATCTACTATGACAATCACATCCAAAAACGGAAGTATCAGGTAAGACACAGTACAGATACACAGGAGGAATTACTATCCGGAGTCTTGAAGATTATTGTGACATAGTAGGCTGCAAAGTTATCCACGGGATTCATAAAAAAGCCCGCGAATTTTACGGAAAAAATCTTTTGCAGGTTAATTCGACGTATCAGGGCGGTGGCGTTGCAGAGATGATATCCTCAGTTGTTCCGTTAATGAATGACATCGGTATCAATACCGGGTGGAGAATTCTGCATGGCAGCGCAGATTTTTACACGATCACCAAAAAGTTTCACAACGCTCTCCAGGGCGAATCAATTAATTTCACCGAGATGAAAAAAGATCTGTACCAGCAGGCATCAGAGGATTTTCATGTTTATAACCGGATTGACCATGACGCCGTTCTGATTCATGACCCACAACCACTGCCTATCATAAAATACTACAAAAAAAGTCAACCCTGGGTCTGGCGTTGTCACATCGATCTCTCAAATCCAAATCCGGAGATCTGGAATTTTGTAAAGAAATTTCTGCTGAGGTATGACCAGGTCATTGTATCAGATACCAAATATCTAAGAGAAGATCTTCCGGTTGAACAGACGATTATCCAGCCGGCGATCGACCCGCTCACTCCAAAAAATATGGATCTTCCTGAAGCAGTTCAGGACCAGTATCTGGAAAAATTTCACATTCCCACCGATAAACCCCTGATAACACAGATCTCCCGCTTTGATAAATGGAAGGATCCTATCGGTGTAATGAAGGTCTTTGAGGAAGTGAAAAAAGAGACAGACTGCCGACTGGTTCTCTGCGGGAGTATGGCAGCAGACGATCCCGAAGGGCAGGAGATATTTGAAACGGTTCAAAGACAGGCCGGAGAACTTACAGATAATGGGGATGTCATCCTCATAACATCTGAGAATAATATTCTGGTAAACGCCCTGCAGCGAAGATCAGATGTTATTATGCAGAAATCACTTCGTGAAGGTTTTGGTCTGACGGTCACCGAAGCACTCTGGAAAAGAACGCCGGTTGTCGCAAGTTGTGTGGGTGGCATACCTACACAGATAACAGACGGAGAGAACGGATTTCTGGTACAGCCGGACGATATTAAAGGAATGGCTGATCGCATTATTCAGCTTCTTGACGATCAAAAACTTGCAGAACAGATCGGGAACCGGGGCAGAGACGTCGTTAAAGAGAAATTTCTGATTACCCGACTGCTCAGTGATCATCTGGATCTGTTACATGATCTCCAGATATGAGAGGCATCTGCTTTTTTGCCGGGGGGTCTATGGAAATCATGACGCAATCTCTGTAAACAGGCGGAGATGATTTTTGTCCGGACGCAGGATCCATGGAGAAAGAGAGATCATACATAAAACGGATAGATTTTTCCGGCACTCTTCGGAATCTTCAGAACAAACCTGTATGAGACGCCAGTCTCACACTGGTTTTGATGAAAATGGATTTGTCATTTTCATATCACAAAAAACGGTCAAAAATAAAACAATGGGGCCACCGCGATTCGAACGCGGGTCAGAAGACCCCCAGCCTCCTAGGATGGTCCAGGCTACCCTATGGCCCCTCGCCTGAATATATTAGATGCCAGGAGATATGTATTTTGTCTTTTTCCGCCAGCTAATCCGAACTGGGAGATAAAATCCTGTCAGTCACCGTAGAATTGCATATGGGTGCGCAGGAATTCATGGATTTTGCTTGATTCCAGCCAGCGCTGATCCAGGCGGTTGATGAGCTTATCAATCACATCGGCCTGTTCGAGGATCTGGTCCCGGTATTCTCCTCCCTGCAGATCTGTGAGACCTACAATGAGGGCCAGCGGGTTTCTTATCTCATCGTTTAAAATAGCCAGTTGTTCCAGATTCTTTTCAATCTGCTCAAGATTTTCTTTCTGGTCCTTCCTGAGCTGGACCATACTAGTGATGTCAGTGATCATTGAGGCGAAAAAGATCTTATCGGGCGAGAAGGCGTAGATATCAAAGTATTTCCCTACATCCTCAGCATAGATTTCAAACTCATCCGGTTCACCGGTCGTAACGATTTCACCGCACCGTTCGATTGCGTCTTTTGGATAATGAGGCATTACTTCAAGAGCTGTATGCCCAACCAGTTCTGCTGAGGTCATACCTACGAGTTTTTCGTAGGCCGGATTGACTTCGAGGAACTGGAAATCAACAGCTTTGCCATCTTTGTCCCGGATAATCCTGTGCAGGGCAAAGCCGTTGGTCATCGTTGAGAAGAGTTGCTGATACCGGTCTTCACTCACACGCAGTTCACGCTCTGCTTCAAGGGCCCGGTACTTATGGAGCATCGTCTCAATGGTGGTATAGATCTCCCGGGGTTTTACGGGCTTATTGAGGTACCCATACGGATTGGTTTTAATTGCCCGTGCCAGGGTTTCATCATTGGTATAAGCAGTGAGATAAATAACCGGGATATTCGAATGCTTTCCAATCTCATCTGCCGCTTCAATACCGTCAACTTTCCCCTCAAGGTGAATGTCCATGAGAATAACGTCGGGATTTTTATCCAGGGCGATGGTGATTGCTTCCTCACCACTGGTTGCAATGCCAATGACTTCATAGCCGAACAGTCGAAGTGACCGCTCGAGACCCATCGCAACGATGACCTCGTCCTCAACGATTAAAATCCGTGTTGTCATGTTTTCCCTGAATGTGTTCTTTCCCAGTCAGATACTGGTGTAACGGTCAACTAACGTAATTTCACCGGAGTTGCAATAAGAGTTATGAGGGAGCTTCCTATTTTGTGCTATTATCTGGTGCACATCCCCGAAATCCGTGTGGCGGAACACCGAGCTCAAAGCGTGTGCCTTTTCCCTCTGTCCCGGTCTCTCTCAGGGTAATGCCGGTGATATCCAGCAGTTCCCCTGCCAGAAAGAGTTTATTTCCGGCCGGGTCACCGAATCCCCGGGAAAATATCTTTTCTTTCTGGTCCATGGGTACTCCCTTGCCATTATCCTCGATAAAAAGAATCCCCTCACGTCCCTGCTCTATAAAACCGGCCCGGATGACGGAGCCTTTCCCACCCTCCCTGGCCAGATGATCAAGCAGGATAAAGAGAACTTTCGCAAGGAGTGGGTCAGCGAATATTTCGACGTTGTCTGCCTCTTCGTGGGTGATGGTGCAGGACTCAAAGATCGGATCACGGGCTGTCAGTTTGATAATCAGCCCCACATTTTGCCACTCAGCCGGACGGGTGCCGAGATCCTGATACTCTTTTGAGAATGCAAACTGCTGCTGAATGGTCTTAATCGCACTGAAAATAAAGTCAAGATATTGCCACTCTTCAATATCTCTGGGTATTACTTCAGTCTCGGTCACCAGTTCTTTATAAAGTGCCATCACCGTTACCTGATTGAGGATATCATGGCGGGTTATTGAGGTCAGGGCGTTGAGTTTTTTGTTGGCCGTAACGAGTGCTTCCTGCACGGCTTTCTCTTCCGTAACATCTCTGAGTGTCCCCGAACAGCTAACTGCCTGTCCCTTGGCATCCCGTTCAGTCACGCCCCAGAGGATCTCACCATGGAACGAGCCGTCCTTTTTCCGGAATCTTACGGTAATGGTTCCCTGTTTCCGTGTTCCTGCGATGACCTCCTTAATCATTTGTTCCAGAGAAAAACGATCATCCTGGTGCACCTTGGCAAGGAAGTTTTCCTCAAAGGGCTTCCCATTATCCTCTGGAGTCAGGTTCAGTAATTCACCATACCTTCCGCTCCAGGAGAGGGTGCTATCCGGAACAGAAAGTTTCCAGATGCCTATTCTGGCACCTTCTATGGCGTGCTGGCAGAGGTCGGTATTTTTCATAGTAGTGTCCTGAGGTCGTTCTCTGTTATTGGTGATTGAGGTTATTTTTTGGATGATGTTTATGGGCAGTGGGCTCGTTTTTCTGTGTTCTAATGGTGGATGTTCGGTATCGTGGTATATATACTTTTGGTTTTTCAGTAAAATTTCCTTTTGTTTACGTTTTTTTAGATTCTGTTGCCCGGTACTCATCCGGAAAAGTAGATACCCCTCGTTTACAAATATAGAGTACGGCACTATGGCAAAAAAAAGAACCAACCCTGAGAATCACCAGACAAAGGTACTGATGGTTGACGATGAGGTGCCGTTTCTTTTTGCTGCAAAGAAAATTATTGAGGATCTGGGTGATCTTTCGGTCGAGACGGCAACCGGTGGTCATGAAGGGCTTGCTCTTCTGAAAAAGACCCGGTATGATGCGGTGATCTCAGATTACCGGATGCCGGAGATGAACGGCGGGGAGTTTCTGAAAAAGATACGTATCCGTTACCCGGCGATGCCGTTTGTGATGTATGCAGCACGGGGTCAGGAAGATGTGGTCATAGACGCTCTGCGTAACGGTGCTGACTATTATGCCCTCAAAGAAGGCAATCCAAAACGCGAACTTGCGGATGTGGCCGGACATGTCAGGCAACTGGTGGCTAAGGCGCACCTCGGAGATGCCCTGCGCCAGAGTGAAGAGCGTTATCGGTTCATTATTGAACATTTTCACGGCATCGCCTTTCGTCGCACGCCGGAAGGTGACATTGTTTTTCTGAATGGCGCCGTTGAGGAGATTACCGGTTACAATGAGCAGGATTTGGCTGGTATGGCGTGGGATCAGATAGTCTGGTATGAGGACCGTCCGGAGCTGCACCGGATGATCAGTGATGCCCGGGAAAAAGGAGAAGTCCGTCTGGAATCTGAGTACCGGATTCTTACTAAAGATGGTGAACTGCGATGGGTGCATGAATATGCAACCCTCCTTATGACCCGTTCCGGGAAGATTGAAGGGGTGCAGGGCACTCTGCATGATATCAACGGTCAGCATATCATGGAAGAGCAGGTATTGATCCAGCGTGATCTTGCCCTGGGGCTTGCTGCCTCGCGATCGCTTGAGATGGCTCTTCCTCTCTGTTTGGAAGCGGTGTGTGGTGTTGCCGGGGCGGATATGGGAATTCTCTATCTGATTGATCCCTATGCCAAAGAACTCAACGCCGCCTGTTCGTTGGGTCTGGATGACGGAATGGTTCAGCGGGTGGCATCGTGGGAGACTCATACTGAGCTTCTGAAAAATATCCGGAGGAACCGGGCGTTCTATGGTGATTATACAGGTCTCACGGAATTTACCCGACGCACGGGGCCGATGCCGGAACTGTTGGGGACAGCTCTCGTGCCCATTATTGATCGTGAGAAGGCGATTGGGTGTATCTTCCTCTCGTCACAGAAGGTCCAACATTTTTCTGACGTGAACATTCTGGGTATTGATGGCATCGCCTATCAGGTGGGCAGTGCGATTGCAAGAATCTGGGTCGAAGAGATGTTAAAGGGACTTGAATAAGGGAACGAACGCCTGGAACCCTGCGCAATACATTGGTCTGAACGGGTGTCTACGGAAAAAAGAGAAAACTGAGAGAAAACTATTTTTTTGGCCGGTTTTGATCGGCAAGCAAATTGCTCTGTGTCCGCAGGCGTGTCCGACGCTGCTCTTCGGTCTCGCGATCTCTGCGGTATACCATCAGGATCAGGAAGAGAATGATAACAAATCCGATGAGCAGGAATGCCAGGAAGTTATCGAAGATGGCAAGGCCCGTAATTGCCTCGACCTGTTCGATGGCCATTGCAATCGGGACGCTGATTTCCTGTACCCGGGAGATAGGGGACAGTGCCTGCTGAATAACATCAGTAATGATAACCTGACTGGTGCCAAGGGGTGTAAAGATGCTTGGTGCCGGGGAGGGTTCTGCTGGTTCAGTTATTTCGGTGAATTCATCAGCACCCAACTCATCTTCTCCGGGCAGTGTGTCAACAATGGCATCAACTCTGGTATCAGCAACATCGAGACCTTCCTCGCTTCCGGCCGCTTCACCAATGTTGATGTCAAGAACAGTATCATCTGAGGGATAGTATTTTTTAGATTCTGATGTTGTGGTTGTCTTTCCACCAATTTCAGTGACAGAGAAAGTGATATCCTTTTTAATATCCGTACGGGTTCCCTGGACAGACAGAGCATCGGTGAGATCAAAGGCTCCTTCCTGATCCAGTGTTGTGCTGCTCTTTTCCACTCCGTCGACATAGGCTGTAACCTTGGTTCCGACGGGGGCAGGGTCACCGTTTATGGTAACGGTTCCGGTATAATCGATTGCCGGTGGCGTGAGCTCCATCTCGATAGTGACTGACTCTGCTGTAACGGATGGTATGGCCTGGCCTGCAGCAAGGAAAAGAATGAAGAGCAGAAAAACGACTTTGTTCCACTGGGTGTTCATCAGGTATCTCCGGAATATTTTTATTTGTGTTCGAACGAGAAGAGCCTTAGGATACTATCTTCCCGTTGAATGATTACTATTGATGACTTTCATATATTTAAAATAGGTGTGAATGTTGTAGATATAAACACATATTTATATAATATAAAAATCTCCAGTAATTATTGTTTCCGAATATTCAGAATATCTATATTAGATGAAGATATATATTGTATCGTTACAACGTTCGGCCGGCGTTGTTCTTACTGGAGTGATGCATATGCGCAATAAATCTGTCCAATCGATACTTATTCTATTTCTTTTTTTGTGCATCACTATAGTGCCAGTTATTGCATCCGAAACAATCAACACTTCCGTACAGGATAATTCCTCTGTAAGTGGTGATGTTTTAGAATCTGATCCTGTTTTACTGGCAGATTTTTCTCTGAATCCGGTTCGTGGCACCATTCCCCTCAATGTATTATTTACTGACTTAAGCGAGGGCATTCCAGATAGATGGTACTGGGAGTTTGGTGACGGAACCAACGCAACTGACCAGCATCCAAATGTTACGTATACTGATGCAGGTGTGTATGATGTTACGCTGACAGTCTGGTCTGGAAACGGCACCGATACAGTCTCAGAATCTGGCTGTGTATTGGCTGAAGATGTGCCATATGAAGATTTCAGTGCTGATTTTTCAATGGATGAAACATCAGGCAGTGCTCCTCTGATTGTTCAGTTCTCTGACACATCAACCGGTGTTCCGGATGCCTGGCTCTGGGACTTTGGCGATGGTCTGAACTCAACAGAGCAACATCCGGTGCATACCTACGTTCTTCCCGGAACCTATGATGTGCAACTGATGGCATTGGGTGGAAATGATACGGTAACCGTCACTGAATCCGGATGTATTGTCGTGCTGAATGCTTCTTTGGATGAAGAGGCATTAACGCCGACGCCCACTCCAACTGAAGAATCAAGTCCAAGTGTTCTGGAGAATGAATCCGTTGCTGAACCTATCGGGGTGGAGAATGTATCATCCGTGACAACTGTGTCGGCTCCTCTCAAAGCAGTATTCAGTTCTGATGTTCAGCAGGGCACTGCTCCCTTTGCGGTACATTTCACAGACAATTCAACAGGAACTCCTGCTACCTGGTTCTGGGATTTTGGTGACCACTCGACGTCAGCTGAGCAATATCCATCGCATGTGTATGAGCAACCTGGCACCTATTCGGTTGCTCTTCTCATCGAAGATGACGATAGGTCTGATCTTGCCAACGAATATGATTATATAATAGTGTTCAATGAGAGCGTGGAACTTTCGGAAAATCTTACGACAGTAAATTCAATAACGAATGAAACTACGAGTGAGCCATTTGCCGAACCAATGAATGAATCCATCAGCGAACCCTCCGGCGAAACGATTCCCGTAACAACAGACAACACATCTGAATCCACGTTCCTGGAACTTTCTGCTGACTTCACTCTCAATATGTCGCAGGGACCGGCACCGCTTACGGTGGTATTTACTGATAGGTCAACCGGAATCCCTGAAGGCTGGGACTGGGACTTTGGCGACGGTAACCATTCAGTCGAAAAGAACCCGGTGCATACTTTTACCGATGCCAAAGTCTATGATGTCACCCTGACAATCACGGCTGGCAACACAACGGATCAGGTAACCGAAGCCGGGTGTGTGGTCGTTGAAATTCCCCAGCCTGCTGTAACGAAAGCTCCAACTCCGGCACCAACCCCGTCGTTCACCCCGGTCTCCCTGCCGCTCTATGACGGTGAACCGGATCTTGAGCCTGTTTCCCTAAGCTCCGAACGTGAGGGTGCGATGCTTCGTGATGGCGGGATCGTGGCATTTACAGTAACCGAAGATGATTCCTGGATTCAGGTAAACGATCTGGAAACCGGCACCCGTTATACTCCCTCACCTGAGACTGAGGTTCGCTTTTTGTTACGGGGCGACCAGACCTCTTGGGATGCAGTGACGATTACACCGCAGCGGATCAGCAGTCTGGGTTTTGAGCACGCAGCACTCTATATAGGTGATGAATGCGTCGAACAGGACTGTAGTATTGTAGCAATCGATGTGCAGAATTATGGGCTCTTTTCCTCGACGCTCTCACTCTCTGTCCCTGTTGAGGAAGATATCCAGACCTATCTGAGTGTGGACGACAGTGTGGTGCTGCCCTGGTATCCAGTCAATGCCTCGGGTGTGGTGCTGGAGGGTCTGTATCCTGACAGCGTATTGGGGATGAACCTTGCGGAAGGGTATGCTCAGTTTGACGGTGATGTGACAGGATATCAACTGGTCGCACCGGAGCCTGAGGCGACTTCTGTTTCAGAACCGGAATTACTGCCTGTAATTACTGCTGATACAACGCGGGGTGAAGTGCCGCTCTCCGTCTGTTTCAATGGAACTGTTACTGGTTCTGTGGTTGATTCGTGGGAGTGGATGGTGGACGGTGCAACGTTTGCCACATCTCAAAACTGCTCCTATATATTTACTGAGCCGGGAATTGCGGTTGTGACTCTTAACTGTGCCAATGAGAGTTTCGGTATTAACGGCACGGCGACCTGCTCGGTTGCAACCGAAGAAGGAGTGACGGAGAATGTCACGGTGGCAAATGAGACCGTTGTAAACGCGACCGTGACACCGACGTCGGTTCCGGTGGAAGAGAATACGACCGTCTGGTCATTTGAATATGAAGGAGATGTGTACGAAGTCTCAACTGATGCCGGAAAATTAGCTGAAGTAGCTTTTGACGGCGAAAATGTCTCTCTTCTTGTAACGGATCTTGCTCTGGGAGCAGCAGCAGATGTCACGGTAGACGTGCCGTTTGTGATGCCGGAAGGGACCTATATTTATTATTGGAAAGAGGTTCCTGGTCGTGGGACGGTCCCGGTGCAGTATGACATATCAGAAGACGGACAGAGCCTGACCTTCCATCTGCAGGATGGTTACGTTGATGAGGACGGTCTTGTAAACGGCGAGATCACCGATCCGCTCTCTTTTTCCCGCCCATCCCATGTTGCTGAGAGCACCCGGAACGGAAAGTCCGGAAGACTTGATGTAACCGATACCCAGACCGGCAGCACCTATGACGTGGAACTGGATACCTCAGAAGGAACTCTTGGCTCCCTGTATCTGGTAAACGAAGGGAATCTGCCGGATACCGGCGAGTATGAATACCCCTACCAGCTCATGAAGTTCACCGTGGAGGATGTAACGCTGGGAAGCAGTGTGGAGATGCGGGTCACCTATCCGGACCTCGCAAACCTTGAGGACGACTATACTCTCAAATTCCGCAAATTCAATCCCAACACCGTTACCTGGGAGAGTTACCCTGCGGTGATTGAAGGCAACGATGTGATCTTTACGCTTACCGATGGAGGAGCAGGGGATGATGATGGGGTTGCTGATGGAGTCATAACGGATGATTCCGGTGTCGGAGTTGTATCCGGAGGCGCCGCTCAAATTGAGCTTGATACCTCAACCCGTGCCGCACTTTTTAAAGAGGGAAGTGAACTCCGGTTCTCAACATCAGCCAGCTCTATAGATAGACGTTATATTGTCTTTGATGGCGATACGGGCAATCCTGTTGACATTGGACAGAACAACGAAGTAGTGCTGGTTATATTAAGCGATCAGGCCGGACAGATTCAGGGAATTGAAAAAAACAGTTATTTGCGAATAACACAGCTTGAGTTTTCGAATGTAAGTCACTATGATGGTAGCGTACTCCCGGCAAATGAGATGGGCACTGGCAGCATTGCGCTAACAGCAGGTAAACTTTATCTGAACAAGATAACAATTATCAATTCGAACCTGACACTAGCTGTTCCCTATCAGACAAGCACCGTCTCCACATTTAAAGTGGATGGTAATACGGTTACAACCGGTGATCAGGGTATTCTCCTCTATAATATTACAAAAGATGATGTATTCGATATGGATGTCGCGATTAATGAAATAACACCGTCAACCAATGTGAAGTGTGGTGTCGGTGGTTACGAGAGCTATCATTTATTGCCTGATATTATTGCGAATGTTACCTCCGGCGACGCACCGCTTTCCGTAGCGTTCACCGACAATTCCACTGGAATGATAATGGCACGTTCATGGGACTTTGGCGGAGCCGGAAATTCTACGGATGAAAACCCGGTCTTTGTGTTTGATAATACGGGGATATATTTGGTGAATCTTATGGTGACCGGCCCTGCCGGAGAAACACGCAACGCAAGTGAGACAATTACCGTTACTCAGGCTGTGCCGGTTGCGAATTTCACGGCAAACGTGACACAGGGTACCGAACCACTCATCGTTTCGTTCACCGACACCTCAACGAATGCGCCGACCTCGTGGTCCTGGACATTTGGTGACGGAAACTCCTCGACCGTTCAGTATCCGGTTCATACCTATACAATGTCTGGTCTTTATTCAGTCTCGCTTGAGGTGAGCAATGCGGGTGGCAGTGATACTGAGACAAAGACCGATTACATAATAGTTTTTAGCGGAGGGTCACAGCAATCTGCCGGGCACTGGAAGTTTGATGAAGCCACAGGCACAACCGCTACAGACTTTTCTGGAAATGGAAATCACGGCACCATTCAGGGCACGCTCTCTCATGTGACGGGTATTGTTGGCAATGGGCTCTATTTCGACGGGACGACAACAAATGTGACGGTGCCGGACGATGCGACTCTCGATGCCTCGGCAGGGGCGTCGTTTATGGTCTGGGTAAAACCCGAAGTACCGGCGGACGGATATCAGTATCCGGGCTTTGAGAACTACACACAGCTCATCGGGAAAGGTGGTTCGGCAGATTCCGAGGACGATACGAACTACGAGTTCTTCATGCGGATTCTTGACGGCGACGGTGGCATGGCCTATGAGGCAGAGGACGCCGGGTTCGAGGAGATCGACGGCATACCGGTGACCGCCTATGGGGAGTGGTATCATATCTGCGGTGTCATGGATCCGGCAAACGACACGGTTGTAACTTATATTAATGGTGTGCAGGAGGATTCGACATCGGTTTCCGGGGCGTCGGCGCTGGTGCCAAATGATAATCCGCTTCTCATGGGTATGCAGAACGACTTCTCCGACGACCGGGTCATCTTCCCGTTCAAAGGTATCATGGATGAGATGATCCTCTACAACCGACCCGTGTCTTCTGGTGAGGTTGCTGGTATCTTTGACGGATATTCTCCTGTTGCAGAATTTGAAGCCAATACGACATCTGGAAACGTACCTTTCGCAGTAGCGTTTAGCGATCTGTCAACCGGTGCAGTTGCAACACGGAACTGGAGTTTTGGTGATGGTAAATTTTCGTCAGAAGAGAATCCGGATCACACCTATTCTTCGGCCGGGGACTATACCGTTTCACTGATTGTGAGCAGTCCTGCAGGCAATGACACTGAGACCAAGGCTGATTATCTCTCTGTAGGAGCTGAGATTCTTGTTCCTGTTGCCTCGTTTACGGCAAATACTACCTCCGGCACCGCTCCGCTTGCGATAGCGTTCACCGACACCTCCACGAACAATCCAACATCCTGGTCGTGGTCATTTGGTGATGGAGGCACCTCCTCCGGGCAGCATCCTGTGCATATCTTCACGTCTGCGGGTGTGTATTCCGTCTCACTGACTGCAACGAATGCAGCGGGAAGCAATACCAGCACCCGGACGAATTATATCTCTGTTTCAGCGGGAGGAGGTACTGGTGAAGTGACTCTTGCCACCTCAACCCGTGCCGCTCTCTTTAAAGAGGGAAGTGAACTCCGGTTTAAAACAGCAGCTACAAATGCTGACAATCGTTATATCGTCTTTAATGAAGCTACGAATATTGATATTGGGGAGGATAATGAGGTCGTTCTCGTTGTATTAAGTGATCAGATTGGGCAGATTGAAGGAGAAACCAAAACAACTCAGGACCCATCATTACGCATAACAACGCTTGAATTTTCGAATGTAAGCCTCTATAATGACACTGTCCTGTTGGGTACTGGCAGCGTCGCGCTTACAGCAGGCAATGAACGTCTGAACAGGATAGATATTGTCAATTCATCTCTGACCCTGGCAGTTCCTTATCAGACAAACCCCGTTTCCTCGTTTACGGTGGATGGTGATACTGTTGTAACCGGCGACCAGGGCATTCTCCTCTATAATATTACGAACGATGGTATTGACGACATGGATGTCGCGATCAGTGAATCAGCACCATCTGCGAATGTGAAGTGTGCAATAGGCGGCTATGAAACCTATGGTCTCACGCCCTCTTTTTCCACAAATGTAACTTCTGGTCAGGCCCCGCTTGCGGTGGCGTTCACCGATGCCTCCACCGGAATGATTGAAGACCGTTTCTGGGACTTTGGCGGGTTGGGAACCTCCACCGATGAGAATCCGGGTTTCGTGTTCGATGATGTGGGAACCTATATCGTGAACCTCACGGTGACTGGACCTGCCGGAGAAGAACGCAACGCGAGTGAAACAATTACCGTCACTCCTGGTCTGAACGCGAATTTCACAGCAAATGTCACACAGGGTCCTAAACCACTCTCTGTTGCCTTTACCGATACTTCGACGGGCACCCCGACGTCATGGTCGTGGAACTTTGGTGACGGGAACACATCGACCGTGCAGCATCCCAGCCACATCTATGCCGGAGAAGGAATATATAACGTCTCATTGACCTTGACTAACTCTGGGGGTAGTGACACGGAGACGAAAACCGATTACATTACTGTTACTAGTGAAGCCCCCATCGCCTCATTCACGATGGATATCTCATCAGGACTGGCTCCACTGACCGTACAGTTCAATGACACATCAAGTGGTGCCCCGACAAACTGGTCCTGGGACTTTGGTGACGGCTCGGCTCTCTTTACTGAACAAAATGTTTTACACACATTTGCTGAGCCCGGCACCTATGTTGTGACACTCTCGGCCTCTACGGAAGTTGGAGGCACCACGGCGACTGATTATGTCGCTGCGAAATCGGGTGGCACGAGCGTTGTGTTCCTGAGTAATCTTCCAGTCTTCTTTGTCGAAGGGACAGGTCTCACACTCTCATCATTCGCCCCGGCAGATGGGGATAAGACTCTTCTCTTCGATGGAAGCTCTGAGAGAGTGCTTTCAGACGGAGAATATCTTGTTCTGATGGCAGAGGACCAGACAGGTGTGGTCACTATAACTCCGGAGACTGCTGGTGTGCTTCAGGGCATTCATGCTTTCACGTTTGGCAATGTCTCGTATCTGTTGGATGGAATGCCCATAGATAATGGTAATGTAACCATTGGTGGCAACGGTGCGATTGCCAACGCGGCATTGCAGGCAACGAACCTCACTATGATCATCCCCTATAGTGCGTCGACCTGGCCAATAGTTCAGACCAACGGAACGCAGGTGGAGATTAACAAACCGACAGGTATCGTCTTCTACGACCTGACGACGAACGGAGACAACCTGCTTCAGATTTTCAACAGCTCAGGGCAGTATAATGGGCGTTTTAACACGAGTGGTTTTGATTTCTACTCGCTGGACGCAACCTTTACGGCAGATCGCACCACGGGGGCAGCACCGATGACGGTTCATTTCGATGAGGAAGTTACCGGTGTCTCTCCCACTCTGAACTGGAGCTTTGGTGACGGAAACTATAGCGAAGCCTCAGAGCCTACGCATGTTTATGAGAGCCCGGGAACCTATGTTGTCTGCCTGAATGTGACGGGTCCGGCGGGTGAAGAGATTAGCTCTGATATGACTCTCACCGTCTATGAACCTGGTGTGCTGACCGCTGATTTCTCAGCTGATGTGCGTAGTGGTCTGACTCCTCTTCTCGTACAGTTTACGAGTGAGTCCCCGGAAGCGGTGATCTGGAACTGGAGTTTTGATGACGGAGGTTCCTCAACCCAGCAAAATCCACTCTACTATTATCTTGATCCTGGCACCTTTGACGTGACGCTCACTGTGACAGACATTAATGGCACCAGTGCCTCCCTCACTCAACCCCATTATATTACAGCAACTAACCTGCCCAACGGTCACTGGAAGTTTGATGAGGAAGGCACCGGAAACACCACAGCAGAGGACTCGTCCGGTACGAATAACCACGGGACGATAGCCGATTCAGGCACGGTGGTTCGTGAAGACGGCGTTCTTGGAACGGCACTGTATTTTGACGGGACAACGACTGGGATCACGGTGCCCCACAGCGGAACTCTGAACGCCACGAATGGAGCAGCGTTTACCGTCTGGATTAAACCGGAAGAGCCGGGATCTGCCAACTATTATAGCTCCAATCCGACCCGGTATTATATGCAGCTCATTGGTAAGGGCTACGATATTGAACCGACGGATAACTACGAGTTCTTTACCTACATTGATGATTCCAATGGATATGACGGCTGGCTTACCTATGAAGCCCAGGACTTAGGACTTCAGGAGATCTCCGGTCTGCCGATGGATACCTACGGCGAGTGGTATCATCTATGTGGAGTTATTGATATCGTCAACCACGAACTGGTCGCCTATGTCAATGGGCAGCGCTGCGAGAACATTTCGATCGATGCCAGTGAGGTTGAACTGCTTTCACCAAACAGCTATCCGCTGACGATTGGAATGCAGAACAGTGGTGCGTCTGATAATCTGTTTTACTATAAGGGGCTGATGGATGAACTGTATTTCTACAATACCTCACTCTCAGATGCTGATATTGAGGGGATGTATCACCGTTCTCTCCCGTCCGCAGCGTTTACTTCAAATGTCAGTGAGGGATACGCACCGCTCGCAGTGGCATTTACAGATAATTCGACGGGAAATATCCAGACCTGGTCGTGGGTGTTTGGTGATGGAGACAGCTCATCCGTGCAGAACCCGGTGCACACGTTTTCAACGGCAGGAATCTACACAGTGAATCTGACGGTGGCGGGTCCACTGGGTTCTGATTATGAGACCCTGCAGATTACTGTGCTGGACAGACCCCCGGTTGCTGACTTTACCGGCACACCTCTGACGGGCACCGTACCTCTGGTTGTCAACTTCACTGATTCCTCGCTTTACAATGTTACCTCATGGTTCTGGGATTTTGGTGATGGGAATTCCTCAACGGTGCAGCACTCTTCGCACACCTATAATGCAACCGGGTATTACTCAGTGAACCTGACAGTGACCGGCGCCGGCGGAACTGATAGTCTGCTCCGTGAAAACTACGTTTATGTCACTGCTGGCGGGAATCTGAGTATCCAGTCGAATCTTCAGGAAGGAATTGCTCCGTTCACCGTTCAGTTCAACGAAGGTTCGGGATTTGCGTATGATAACTACTCCTGGGACTTTGGTGATGGAACTACTTCCACTCAGCAGGGCCCGGCACATACGTATCAATCAGCCGGGATCTACACGGTGAGTCTGACCGTCGGTGATACGGGCAGTGGGATGACGTGGACAGTTACGGAGACGAATTATATTACCACACACTTTGACATCGACTACTATGCAGATCCGCTTACCGGCGAGACGCCGCAGCTCGTGCATTTCTATGATGAGACGTTGGGTAATCCGACGTCTTGGCTCTGGAATTTTGGGGATCTGACGACCTCGGCGGTCCAAAACCCCACCCACACCTATGGGTCGCCGGGTAATTATACGATCAATCTTACGGTGAGTCGGAACGGCTTTACTGAATCGCTTGCGAAGGTACAGTACATTGATATCAACGACGCTACGCGTAAGGCCAACTTCATAGCGACGCCACTTTCCGGGGATTATCCGCTTGCTATACAGTTTAACGATACATCAATCGGTTTTGAGAAGACTGGTCTGGGATGGAATCCAACGACATGGTTCTGGGAGTTTGGTGATGGCAATACGTCTACAGACGAAAATCCACTGCATACTTATGGGTTCAATGGGTCTTTTGATGTGACCCTGACGGTCTCACAGAACCAGTATGGGGAGTTCTACTACAGCGACGACGAGACGAAGATAAATTACATCATAGTCACTGCGCCACTGCCAGAAGGGCCGCCGGCCAATTTCACGGCGGAACCGATGAACGGCACGGCACCACTTGCAGTGCAGTTTAACGATACTACGGGTGGTTCCCCAACCATATGGGAGTGGGTGTTTGGCGATGAGGGGACTTCGACAGTGCAGAACCCAATCCATACCTATACAGATGCTGGCAATTACACAGTGAATCTGACGGTTACCGGCCCTCTTGGTGAAAGTAATGTGAGTATATCCTCATTGATTCAGGTTAGCTACGGGGCTAACTTCACAGCAACACCAACTGTTGGTGAGGCTCCCCAGTATGTGGCCTTTACTGATACCTCAACGGGGAGCCCAACAGCGTGGTTCTGGGAGTTTGGTGACGGGGAAAATTCAACAGTTGAGAGTCCCGGTCATACGTATGATTTGGCAGGAAACTTCACGGTGTCCCTGACAGTCTCCGGTCCGGGGGGAACAAATACCTCGGTGAAGACTGACTACATCTCGATTAATGAGGTGTTAAATAAGGCAGACTTTACTGCTACTCCGCTCTCCGGTGTTGCCCCGCTGACGGTGACGTTTACCAACCAGTCTCTGGGCTATGTGAACGAGACAACGTTTGCATGGGATTTCGGTGACGGGGCAACGTCCGCTGAGGAGAATCCGGTGCATAATTATACGGTCGGCGGAGTCTATGATGTTAATCTGACGGTGACCGATGCCGAGGGAACTGACAATGAGCTGAAGGCGGGTTATATCACGGTCGGCTATGATGCTGCGTTTACGGCGTCCCCGACCACGGGTGAATCGCCGCAGATTGTCTATTTCACTGATCAGTCGGTGGGTGCGCCGATGAACTGGTCGTGGAACTTTGGTGACGGGTCGGCCATTTCAGACGACCAGAATCCGTCTCATACATATACAGAAGGAACCTATACCGTGACTCTGACTGTCTCTGGTCCCGGCGGGAGCGATACAGAGACGAAGGTTGACTATCTCTCGATCATCCACTCTGAACTCAAGGCCGATTTCTTTGCAAATAACCGGTCCGGTTTGGCTCCTTATCTGGTTGCATTTGAGGACGATTCCGTAGTCGGTGGTTTCTATCACGATCCATATTATACCTGGACCTTTGGTGATAGTAGTGCGGCATCTCATGACCAGAACCCAGTGCACAATTATACCTCCGCCGGTGATTACACGGTCTCACTGACGGTCGAGGCGGCACAATATTTCGGTGATAACGGCACTGATACGGAGACAAAGGTTGGCTATATCGTGGTGGAATCGGCTGATTTCGTTGAGATTGCTATCGGGGAAATGGCTGACTGGCCACTGGATGTGCAGTCTGAGAACGAGAACCTTGCGAGTGTGTCGATGAATGTGACCTCGAATACGAACTGGGAAGTAACAGCGGTTGATTCGGCTGATTATGGAAAGATTCCGGCGAACAAAGGGCACCTGGCGCGGTATGATGGTTCGGCGTATGATAACAGCGTGGTGCTGGGCGATCCTCTGCAGGTAAAGAGTGAATCTCAAAGTAGCTTTGTGGACCTGACCGGTGATGAGCAGGTGATCCGGCAGGGAAGCAATACTGGTGATTATCAGGTGGAACTCCAGCAGCGGGTGACCTATGATGATGCGGTGCTGGCAGACGGTGAGCAATACCGGACGATCATAACCTTTACGGCGCC
>Ga0222639_1000223_pt1 | contig 26960 bp, 20 predicted proteins | sample AntAcemetagen185_FD_179863 | JGI IMG/M metagenome (GOLD analysis project Ga0222639, IMG submission 179863) | Saline water microbial communities from Ace Lake, Antarctica - #185 | ecosystem: Environmental > Aquatic > Non-marine Saline and Alkaline > Saline | place: Antarctica: Ace Lake...
GAGCATGAGTTTAATTGTTCTTCAAAACCACAGAGCGAGTGAGGCGTGAGATAAGTGAGTAATGAGTCTCATTCAAAGTGAAACGCCAGTCTCATTTATAATGGGACGCGACATATTGGCCTGACATTGGCGGTTGTATTCCTGCTCTATCAAGCCTTTGCTGTCTTTAATCCAAGATTGAATATAATTGGAGGGAAAAATATAGAAAGAAAAGTAATTGACTATTGCGAGGAACAGAGGAAAGGACGTTGCTCCTGGAATCACTTTAAGAAAGTTTCAGAAATTCGAAACGGGATTTATGAATCTATGCTTTTTTCTATAGGGGGATTGAAAGTCCCGGGGAATGTTTCTATTTACCGGGGACTTGGAAAAATGAGTTTGGGCAGAAACGAATGGAAGGATAAAGACGCAATTTTAAATTATATTTACCGGGTGGAGGGATTTCTTTTTATTTTTGGATATTTAGTATTAATTATAATTATTCTCTATACGGTTTTTTGGAAGAAACTATGGCTTCAAGAACCTTTGTTATTGATTATATTTTTCTGGATAATTCTAACCACCGTTATCATGATTTATGGCCCTCGGCGTACAACCGCGGTTTTCCCCATCGAATTGCAGCCGGGGATTTGGACATTTTGCGCGCTTACGCTAACTCATCTGAAATCAAAGATTGTTAGATTCTTTTTGATTCTTTTCGTTTTTATCATGGCTTGGAATAATTTCCAGGTAATAGATTTTTTCAGAGACCATTATAAAACTCTTGCTCTGGCCCCTATCTCTCCGGCAATTAATATAGGTGAAGCTCGCGATGATAATTTGATATATTTGGAGGGAGCGACAATCAAAGCCTCATCTGAAGTTCTGTCTAAAGGAATAAATAAAATAATTGATAATGATCCAGACACTTGTTGGAGTGGATTTTTTGAATCTCCCGGAGAGCCGATCTGGATTCTGGTTGACTTCGGTGTCCGGAATAGGACCAGATTTGGCTTTTTGGGTATTCGTCCGTGCCGAAATAAGCCCACCGATTTTTTTCAGAGTGCTCGACTTCAAGCCAGTAACAATGGGAAAACCTGGAAAAATCTTAAAGACATCCAAATATCTTTACCCCCGGAAGAACTGAAGGAAATTCTCAATAGTAAGGCGATAAAACTTGAAGATATTCGCATCTCTTTACCACCTAAAAACAATAACTGGAGACTATGGCCTCTGGGGAATGATGATGATTATCGATATTACCGCTTACTCATTTTGAGTGGGTATACTCAAAATAATCAATTGAGACCTATATCAATAGCCGAAATCTTTTTTTATTAAGCAAAGTTTCAAAAAAGGGATTTAGAGGTTAGTTTTATGAACACAAGAAGTTGTGAATACCTTTTCGAGCATGATTTATCTAAGACTCGTCATTTATTCCACGGAGGTCCTCTTACCTCGTGTGACAGGTTAATAAGTTTATAAGCTAATGAATAGTATTACACCACCCGCGATTGCTGAAAAAATCTGTATTGCATCTGGTTTTCAGGGTGAGATCAGATAGAAAGAAGAGATGCTGAAACATACCTCCTTCCGGATCGGCGGTCCGGCGGATCTCTTTGTCATCCCTGCGGGCGTGAATGATCTGACAAGACTCCTTGAGTCTTTAATTGATAAAGAGATCCCGTTTTTTATTCTGGGCCGGGGTTCGAATCTACTGGTATCTGACCGGGGAGTTAGAGGAATCGTTATTCAGGTTGGTCCGGGGTTGACTGGTGTCAATTTTCAGAGTTACTGCGTGATAGCAGAGGCTGGAGTTACATTATCTCGCTTGGCTTGCTCCGTTGCGGAGGAGGGCCTTTCCGGCCTGGAGTTCGCGGCCGGGATTCCCGGGACAATCGGGGGGGCGGTAGTGATGAACGCCGGCAGCGGGGGAGGGGATATCTCACAAGTGGTGAGCCGGGTTCGGATATTTATACCAGGGTCCGGGATAAAAGACTGGACGGGAAAAGACTGTCAATTCGAGTATCGATCGAGCCGGGTTCGCGGAAGCGGAGAGATTATCCTGGAGGTTGAATTAAGACTGGAATCCGGTTTGATTCCGGTGATTAAAGAGAGGATGGATGAAAGTATGGCCCGGCGAAAGAAATCGTTCCCTCTAGAATACCCCAGTGCCGGCTCCATATTCAAAAAACCCCCCGGCGATTATGCCAGCCGCTTGATCGAGGCGACCGGTTTAAGAGGCGAGATAGTAGGGGGCGCTCAGATATCGAAGAAGCACGCTAATATTATTGTCAATAGAAGTGTCGCACGTTGCAGAGATGTGGAGCAATTGATCACGCTTGCCCGAAGAAAGGTGCGTGAAAAATTCAGTATTGATTTGAATTTGGAATTAGAAATTTGGAAGTAGTTTTATTAATTAAACATTTTCTGACGATCGTCAGAAAATGTTTAATAATTGATATATAGTTATGTTTAGGTTTTGTAGGCAAAATACCCATATTCAATTTCATGGTCTGAGGGAATTGAACATAATTTGACGATCGTCAGAATATGTTTAATAGTTGGTATTTGTTTGTGCCTTAATGAAGTCGTGTCTTAGTGGAGTATTAAAGTTCCACTATGGCGAAGGCCCCCCGCATCTGGCCCTTGAACTGGGGCCAGGTGCGGATGGCCAGGAGGCGTTTGAGGATGTGGGAGGGGCGGAGATAGAACTTCTTGAAGGCCCGGTCAAGCCACTTGCGGTATTCTTCCCGATCGAGGGATTTTGGCACGAAGAGGAGCGCGCCATGGTCGAGGATGCTGCAGCCCTGGGTAAAGTCGAAGGAGTATCCGTCGGAAACCAGCCTCCGGTAGAGTTCGGTACCCGGGAAGGGGGTGAATTTGTTGAAATGGGCGTAATCAAGTCCCGATTCCAGCGTGAATTTCAGTGTTTTTTCGAGACTCTCCATAGTCTCTCCCGGAGTTCCCACGATAAAATCTCCCCGGATCTCCAACCCAACCTGATGGGCCCACATTACCGCGTTCCGGTTGGCCTCGACCGAGTTTCCTTTTCCCAGCAGTTCCAGCATCTTATCGTCGCCGGACTCTAGTCCGTAGAGGACCTGCCAACAGCCAGCCGCTTTCATTTTTTTTAGGAGTTTCGGTGTAACGGCTTTAACCGCGGTCAGACAAGTCCAGGGTATATTCAAACCCCGATCTTTCAATCCGGCACAAATTTCAGCGGCGCGGTCCCGTTTTAACGTGAATGTATCGTCGAAGAATCTTATCTCCTTCGCTCCCAGTTCTCTGATCATCCATTCCACCTCGGCCAGCACCCGCTCGGTGCTGTGAAACCGGGTGGTATTACCAAAGATTGAACGATCACAGAAGGTACAATGGAAAGGACATCCCCGGCTGGTCATCAGAATTCCGACCGGGAGTCTTCGGTAGGACGCCGGCGTCGGGTGATAATGAGAGAGAGGGGGGAGGAGATGATAGGCGGGGAAGGGGAGGGAGTCGAGATCCTGTATATACGGGCGGGGATTAGTTCTCCGGAAGTTCTCTCCCTCCCGGTAGATAATTCCTGCGACTTGATCGAGTCCCGAAAAGTTCCCATCTTTCCGGCGGGCAGCCAGTTCTACAATAGTATCCTCGCCCTCGCCGATTACCCCGATTTCAAAGAGACCGCTTGCCATCGCTGATTCCGCTGCGCAGGTGACGTGGGCGCCTCCTAATATTAACGGGGTGGATGGAGTAATTCCCCGAAGTTTTTTCGCCATCCGGAGGGTGCTCTCAAACGATGGTGTGGTAGCGGTCAGACCGATCAGATCCGGGAAAAATTCTTTTATAATCTCGGGGAGGGGAGGGTAGGGGTAACGGGCGGTATAGTCAATGATTCTGACCTTATGTCCCGCCCTCTCCAGAACCGCGCCCAGGTAGGCCAACCCCAGCGGAGGTGTAATATTGAGAACAAATCGAACCGAACTGCTCTCTCCTACCGACTCCTCAGGGTCGAATGGTGGATTGATCAATATCACTCTCATTGTGGAATGCGTATATAGGGGGTGAGATTTCTTATAACCTGTCCTTCCAGCGCATTGGATTTCGTTTGGCGTGGAATACTGCTACGATGACGATTTTTGTGTCTTCAATAATATAAAAGACCTCATAAGGGAATCGACGAGTGAGGGCTCTACGGATTGTCCTGTGAATGATCGGGTATTGTTGAGGATTCCGAGCGATTGAATTAAAAACTGCATCAACTGATAAAAGGAATTCCGCGCCCAGGCCTGACAAACGTTCTTCATACCAATCGAATGCCCCCGATAGCTCCAATTCAGCGGCTGGTCGAATGATTAGTTTATAGTTCATGCCCGGTTGCTGATCCGTTCTCGTACTATATCCCAGGGGGAACCATCATTTGAATTTTGGTGGTATGCATCGAGCCTACGGTCTAATTCGAATTTTTCTTCCTGGGTAAGCGGGATTGAGTCTGGTGCTTCCGTAATGCTGTCCCAGATGTCCTCAACCAATTGGATCCGCTCAGAGATACTCAGGTTCAAAATATTAGACTTTGCGAGGGTGTTCATACTACCTCCAATCTTGCAGAAATCTTAGTTTGTCAGTAGGGAAATTGTCGTTAAATTTTTCTAAGATAAATTCTAATTCCGGGCATCCCGGATGACATCAACTATAAACTCGATCTGGTCCGGGCGGAGATTACTGGCTGAGGGGAGATAGAAACCTTTGCTCCCCAGTTCTTCCGAGACCGGGAATTCGTCGCTTAAAAGATATGAGTAGATCGGCTGGAGATGGATCGGGATAAAGAAGGAACGGGTCTCGATTCCCCTGTCGGCCAGCTTCTGGCGGAGTTCATCCTTGGAGATCCCGAAATCATCCTCCACTAAAACACCGTACATCCAGTAGACCGCTTTGACGTCTTCTGATTCATGGGGAGTGGTTATACCAGAAACATCCGCCAGGAGTTTGCTGTAGAGTCGAGCATTGTCGATTCTCCCCTGTACCAGTTCATCGATCTTCTCAAACTGACCGAGCCCGATTGCGGCCTGGAGGTTGGTCATACGATAGCTGAAGCCCATCACCTTATGCCAGAAATGGCGTTCCTGGGTGAAACCGTAGTTTCGCAGAGTATGGAGACGTCCGGCCAATTCCTCATCGTCGGTAACGATCATCCCCCCCTCGCCGGTGGTAATAATCTTGTTGGCGTAGAAACTGAAGGAGGCCATCTTCCCGAAACTTCCCACTCGCCTCCCTTTGTACTCCGCGCCGTGGGCTTCCGCCGCGTCTTCCACGATATCGAGCCCGTGTTTATCCGCGATCGCTTGAAGGCGATCCATATCGGCCGGGTGCCCGTAGGTATGAATGGGAATGATAGCCCGGGTTTTATCCGTGATCTTTGCTTCAATCTTATCGGGGTCGATATTCCAGGTAACCGGGTCCACATCAACCGGTATCGGTTTCGCGCCCAGGTATGTAATGGCGTTAGCGGTGGAGATCATGGTGAAGGAGGGGATGATCACCTCATCCCCATCTCCCAGACCCATTGTGGCCAGGGCTAAATGGAGCGCGGTGGTACCGCTATTGGTGGTAATGCCGAACCGGACGCCGCAGTAGTGGCTGAATCCTTCTTCGAACTCATCCACGAACTTGCCCCGGGAAGAGATCCAGTTAGTATCCATGCACTGCATGACGTATTTGCGTTCATTCCCTTCCAGGGTGGGCTGGCAGACCGGGATCACCTCTACTCCATCCGGCGTAATCGGCTCCGGGCCGGCCATCTCCGATGCCCTGCGCAATGCTTCTTGGCTTTTATCATTATTCAAACTGTTCATTCGTATATTCCCTTTATTTGCTGTTTCGGAATCCCAATAAATCTGCCACAGAGGCAGGAAGACACGAAGGAAATATCAAAAAATAAGACGAGGCGTAGTTAGTGAACCGTTTATTCTTTTATTCGTGTCTTAAGAGTTTTTGTGGCAAAATAGTTGCGAAGCTATCTTCTTTTTTAACGATCTTTAACGTCTTTTTCCTTCAACGTTTGTATTTTTGTAAGTTTTCAGTGAACCCCGTCTCTCGTAGCGGCTGCCTTTAGGCTGCCACACGATGGCGACCTGAAGGTCGCCTCTACGAGCACGTTGCAACGGGGTTCACTGAAAGCTTACGTATTTTTTAACGTTAGCGCTGGAGGCGCTATCTATCTTAGTTTTATGATAGTTTTGACATATAGTAAAACATAACGGATAAAAATCAAGGGATTTGCTGTGGTTTTGGAATAACCTTCCTCCCGCTCCGAGTTGGTGTACGGAATCTCCTGTATCTTGCAACCTTTCCTCTCCGCCCGGACCAGAAAGTCTATACAGTAGTCCCCATAAGTTCCCCTGAAGTCCAGATCCATCAATACTTCCTTCCGGGCGCGGACAAAGCCGCTGGAAAGATCCCGGACCGAAGATCTTACCCACCATTGACCGACCCGATTAAGCGCCACGCTGGCAAGGCGGCGGATTTTAGAATCTCTCCCGTCATGGCCTCCCGTTATATAGCGGGAGGCAACCACGATATCTAAATCGGCGGGAGCATTTATAAGATCGGGGATGACCTCCGGGGGATGAGCAAAATCGGCGTCAAGCCAGATGACGGTATCATGACGGGCCGCGTCAATGCCTGCTCGAAGGGCGGAAGTAAGACCGCGTTCTTTGCGTCTCAGCAGACGAACCCGGAGATCTTTCTCCCCGACCTTCTCCACTATATCACCGGTTCCATCGGGAGAATCATCATCAACCACAATAATCTCCGAATCAGAAGAGATCCGGCGGAGAATTTCCTCCACCAGAAGAGCGATCGTATCCTTCTCATTGTAAGTAGGCAAAACTATAGAAACAATTTTATGCATGATTGTTGTGAAATATATATATCTATTATTCCCTGTCAATAAAAAACAGGTTTAGCTCCTTGAAATTTGGCGTAACTACATATTCTATTGCAATATATGGTCAAAATGATTATTCTATTGCCGAAAAATCAAAAAGAGACTGATTGAGAGAGCAAGCATAATAAGAATATTGACCGAGCTATTACGGATATATTGAACTTATGTTAAATGTCAAGACGCCCCACCATCATCTAAGGAGAAAATAAATGTCTAATACTGGAAATGAGGAGATCCGGATTTTAAAGGTTCTTTTTCAGCACAAGATCAAGCTGCTGGCAATTACTCTGATTGTTGGGCTGGTTGCCGGGATCTATATTAAACTTAAGCCGAATATATATAGTTCGACGGCTGCCATTAGTATTAGGCAGCCGGAAGTGTCGCTTACCGGGGAGATTCAGCCTCTTAACGTGGAGACTTTTCGGTCCCTGATTGAATCAACCAGAATGAAATGGGAGCTTTTTCAGGAATTAAAGAATCGGTCGGTTCTGGGTGATGATATGACATTTCTCCGGTTTCAAACGAGGTTGTCTACTTCGGTTGAACAGGCGAAGACCAGGGATAAGAATCTTTTGCCGATGGTGAAGCTGACGGCTACGACCAATGATCCGGAGTTGTCAATGGCGATTGCCAACCAATGGGCGGAGGTAGTTCTCCGGCAGACCAAGAAGATCTACCGGAGCGGCGTGGATGAATTGGGGAACTTCACTGCAAATATCTATGAGAAGGTCAGTAAGTCACTACTGGAGAGTGAAGATCACTATACCGAGACACGATTGGAATCCAATCTCTCTGTCAATAAGATGCTGCTCAAGCATAACGAGGAGTTATTTTCCATTATTTCGATGGAGATTCTCAAGCTAGGTGAGGAAGTTTCCGGCAAAATGGCTCTCCTGGAGATGCTGAAAGAGAATTTATCCAAGCAGGAGATCGACGGGATTTGGGTGGGAGAGTTGTTTGCCCGGGAATATTCGGAGAATAAGAATTATGCCCTGCCGGTCAAGAATGGTTTAACCGATCGACTGGTCAGTACAATTCGGAGTCTGGAGAAAATGGAAGATATTTTGGCTGAGTTCGAGGAGTCCAGCCGGATCAATTACAAGCAGATGATGGTGAAGATCAAGAAGCACCAGATTGAAGATATATCCCGGGAGATAATGCTAGCTAGGACCTCTTTATCCAGTTCGGAACCGAGATATAGTAAGCTCTCGGAAGAGTTGACGAGTCTCACAGAAAAAATTGTGCTTAATAAGGCGATCGGAGATGATCTGCTCCTGGATATGCACTTCAAGGGAGATTTATCGAATGGTAATAAAATTCCGTCATTAACAACCGAGATAATCAATCCGATTTATCAGGCGACGAAGAAAGAGGTTGTGAACCTTGCGGGAGAGATTAAAGGGCTCAAGAATCAGATCGAGGAAGGGAATCGGGGGCTGGAGTCATTAAGAAAGGAGGTCAGTAGCCTGGACCGGGAACTGGTGTCACTGGAAGCGAAGAGGAAGACATTACAGACCGCGCTAAAGAAAGATCAGGATTTGATGGCTTATTTTGAGAAATCTTATAACGATGATCGACAGAGATATGAATCGGGAGAGAAGGCTCTGGTTGAGATGAAGGTGAAACTTATGGCCAAGCAGATCGAGCGCGCTGATATTGAAAAAGATATTGCTCTCCTGGAGAAGCATGTCTTTGAGAATGAAAGTATTATCGCCCGTCGGAAACGGGATGTGGACAACCTGACCCAGGTTCGCGCTTCCCTTGCCGCCAAGGCGGAAGAAGTAGCACTATTAAGAGTCACGATGGAGAATGTTTCCCGAAGCGGTACCGTGATTCTCTATCAAGCCCAGGCCGATCCTAATAAAGTTGGTCCAAACAGAGCCCGTACCGTTCTGATGGCGATGCTGCTCGCGTTTATTGTATCATCACTGGTGTTTATTGTGAACGCGGTCGCGAGGGAGAGTTAGTAGGCATGGCAGGAGTTACTAGCTGAAATTTCCAATAGGAAACACTTGGAAAATATGTTCTATTTTAACGTCGGTCTTTAGGCTGCCCAGCGACGGCAACCTGAAGGTCACCGCTGCGAGCACAGGTCAGACGGGTTTACCGAATGTTTGCTTTCATCCAATAGGCTCTCCAAAATAATGTCATACCACAATCCTTCATCAGCCGGAGAATCATCCCATCTCAGAGCTATTATCTGGATTATAGTTTCGCTTACGGTCTTTGCATGTCTGCCCGGTATGATGTCGGGAAACTATCTGCCCAAGACCTTCTGGGCAGCACTGACAATCGGTTTGGGTTTGGCTTTGGTATTGCCCCGGCGCCCATACGGCTTTCGCCTCAGTCTTCTCGGTGCCGCCTGGCTTTTTTATCTGGGTTGGGCACTCCTCTCGCTTGGCTGGGCTCTGCAGTCCCGGGTTGGTTTTGAGCGATGGCTGGCTCTTCTCCTTCCTACATTTGCTTATCTTCTCGCTCGCAGATTACGCTTCTGGGAGTCGGATCTTTTCTGGAGATTATTCTGTGTATTGAACGGTTTGGTGGCGATCATAGGGATTTTACAGTATTTTTTCCCGTCTCTCCCCCTTATCCACAGTTTCCCCGGTACGGCAGTTCCCCGGGGAACGATGGGGCACCGGAACTATGCCAGTATGTATTTCATGGTCACATTGCCCTTTATCGCCTGGTACTATTTTCGAGCCCGGGGATGGTCAACGCTAATTCCGTTTAGCGGATTAATTCTTGGAACTGCTTTTATGCTCTTGGCAAAAACTCGAGGCGCCTGGTTGTCTCTGATTGTTGGAGTAATTTTTTTCCTGGTTGCGGGAGGGGTCCGGAAAATTCATCAGAACCATCGGAGAGTCTTGATTCTAGCGGGCGTGGTATTCATTTTACTCGTTGTTATTGTAACAGTTAAGCCGCCGGCGCAGGTAGCCGGGTTAATGGCATCTAAGGCAGATCTTCTAAAGACGGCGGCCAAAATTCTGGATCCACATGCCCGGGTAAATTTTTGGCGTGAGTCAATAGGCTTGACCGATCCTCTCCTTGGCGCCGGTTTCGGTAATTTGCCGATAATAGCGACTCCTTTTGCGCCGGGAGCTAAAGTCAAAACTTTAAACTGGGAAGTACACAATGATTATCTCCAGGCCTATGTCGATCTTGGTCTTCCGGGGCTGGTTCTCTTCTGTTTTGCTTTCGTACTTCTAATTGTTCTGGCCTGGAAAGGGAAAAATCGAGGTTTACTTTTGGGCGCCGGTGTATCAATTATAGGTATTGCCGCGATGCAAGTCACAACTTTTACTTCCGAGAAGATCAGTAGCCAGATCTGGCTGGCCGGCGTGGCTGCGATGCTTAACGTGGCGGTGGGAGAGAGGACGATTATTAAATTTAAAGTCCCGGGCTGGGCGTCTTTAGGGATCAATTTTATATTTGTTGCTTGGCTTATAGCATTTTCAGTGATAGTGGGATATACAATCCGCGGTGACCGGGAGTTCAGAAGAGAGGGGGAAGAGATTCAGAAGGTGTTGACATATCAGGAAATACTGGATCATCCGGAAAAACATTTACCCCGGGAAGTTGACTATGTCAAAAAGCAGGGCCTATATGATCGGTTAAGGATCCATAACCGGTTAAACTGGCTCTCGAGCAGAGTTATGCCGATGATGCTCTTCGACGCTAACATGAGGCATATTTCCTGTCATCAGTTCGCGGGATTGGCAATGAGGATGAAGGAATATTCCACCGCTGCCATCTTTGCCCGGAAGGCACTGGAACTCCACCCCAATGACCTGACCAGTCTGGCTTATCTGGCCCGGATAGCTATGATAGAAGGGCATAACAATGACGCTTTTGAATATTTCAAACAAGGGGTTAAGACCTTCGGTTATAATCCTTACTCTCCATTCTTTTGCGTGAATTTAGCCCGGTTCTACCGGCAGCGGGGGATGTATATTGAGGCGATGCAGATCGAGGAAAATCTTGCATCCAATCGGGTCCGTCGCCCCGCCGATCCTTATCCCCCTAACATGTCTAAAAATATTCCCGTTGATTTTGAGTTTGATTGGAATGACTGTGGTCCGGAACCCAGGTATGAGCTGTATATATGGGAGACCGGGTCCGCGGCGCCGGAAGAAGCGACTGTATCCGGGATTACCTCCAGCCGGGTACGGCTGAAGGAGAAACTGAAGTCGAATAAAGTGTATATCTGGCGTGTGCGGGCGTCCGGGAGATACGGAGAGGAGTTAGGAGATCCCTGGGTATTTCGAACCGAGAAGACACATAGATAAAGCTTACTCGAAAATGTCATAGGATCTAAAATCCTAATATCTCAAGCCGAAATCATAATAAAATCTTAAACTAATCATATTGTCAAAAGTGGGTGGACTATGTTATATACTGGGCAGTTTATTTAGATAGTGCCTTCGGTGCGACATCGTAGTGCAGATTTTCAGTTGTGGGATGGCTAAGCAGGGGTAAGCATTCGGTAAACCGGGGGGGGTCTGTGGGAGAGGTTTTCAACTTCGACCGAGGAGGCACGACAATCGGGGTTGAAAACCCTTACTACATGACCAGTACAGCCAGCCCCCTGTTTGCCATGTTTACAAACAGGGCTAAAGCCCTGCACTACGAACTTATTGTCCTGATGCTATTAATTAAAAAATATTAAACCGGGATCCTGATGGATGTCGGGAAAATTCCCAGCGGCAGGCTAGCGACGCTGGAAATTATAAAGGAAGTTATGGATGAAATCAGAATGGCTGATAAAAATCGTAGCAGTTAAAAATGCTATGAAAACCGTAGGTCTGACAGTTGTTTGCGCTGTTGTACTGGCCGGGATGACATTAACAGGCTGCTCGGAAGAATCCGGGAGTGAAGCCGCAACTCAGATTATTATTTTTGATGAGGATGGTTTTTTAGCGGAGATCAGAGAGGCGAAAGATATCTTTGATCTGGGTGCTATCCAGGATGACTATCGAAATGCCAATGATCGGTCAGATCGTATCGATCAGGCTATGAAGGAAAGATGGGGAGAGTTCCTTGAAGGTGTTGAACCGATAGGAGCTATCACGGATGGAGTTGAATTGGTTTCATTCAGATACGAAAAGAACCAGGGGGACCGATATCGCCTGAGTTTTCTCTTCAAAGCTGAACAGCCTCTCCCCAGTGATTATATAATTGGAGTACAGGCTTTTGTGGATAAGTCTAATTCTTTACGCCTTTCTCCCACAGCTAATAAACAACTTGGTTTTGAGCATTGGGGATTTACACCGATTCCGCCAACTTCTCAATGGCAACAGGGGGAATATCAGGTCATCAGTTCGGAAGCAGTCGCGGATCCAATCCCTTATAATATTAAGGTAATTCTTTATTCAAAGAAAGAAGGTCCACAGGGACCGTTACTTGACTTGGGATGGTTTGCGGATATGGAGATGGATGAAGAAGATTGGCTTAGGGCGATTAATTCCGAGAAGAATATCCTGGGACTATCTGAACTGAGTCAGTTATACAATTATTCACCGGATGAATTGCCGGTAGTCGATGAAGCGCTTGATAGCAAATGGAAGCAATTATTGGTGTCGTCCGGCCCATCCAGACCGTTCTGTGATGGGGTGGATCTGCTGGATTTTCAATACCATAAGATTGGGGATAATAAATATCGTCTCTTCTATCTGTTTGATGTAAAAAAAGCGATCCCGGAAAATTACCGGATATATATTCATGGTTATGTGGATGAGAATCAGGCGGATATGCTCTCGGAGAATGCGAATAAGAAACATAATTTCGAGAATTGGAGTTTTGCTCCTTCACCGCCCACCAGCGACTGGAAGAGTGGAGAAAATATTCTGATAACGCATGACATTACAGCCCAACCGATTCCCTATGATATAAAGACTGGGTTTTACAAGTCAGGAGGGGGAGGACCGGGGATAGAATGCGGATTGGGCTGGCAGGCGAGCGTAGAGTGATCGGACGATCAGTCAAAAAATAGGCTGATCTCCGAATCCAGGCTATTGCCGTGCTAAAAAATCATTCTCTCTAAACTTCCGGATATATCCACCAGATCATAATTAACAGAACCATGAAAATTCTTTCCTTTTTGAAGGTGTTCATATTCTTATTGTTGTTCGCCTGCTCCCGGTCCGAAGATCAATCAGCCCCCATCCCCGGCGAATTGAAAGCGGAAGAAGCGAAGAGTTCATTGAGGGCGTATGGACAGGAAATTCTATCCCGGATCAGGGATACCGAAAATCCTTTTGAATTAGCGGCAATGCGGAAAGAATATCTACGCCGGGGAGGAAGATCCGAAGATATTATGGTTCCTCTGGAAGATAAATGGCAAGAGGTTACCGAAAAGCTTAACCCGATTGGTTCGATTTGCGCTGAAGTAGATGTGGTAGCGTATGATTACCGTAAGATAATTGAGGATGTTTATCGCCTCTCGATTCTTTTTAAAGCAACCGGTGAACTTGATGAAATATACCGGGTATATATTCATGGATATGTGGATAAATCTAATATAAACGCTCTGCCTTCTTCCCGTAGAAGGTATGGATTTGATAATTGGAGTTTTGAGCCGTTGCCTCCTACATCGGTTTGGGATGCTGGAAAATATATTGTAGCTTCTACTGAATTCGCGGCTCAGTCATTTCCATATCTCATGAAAATCGGTTTTTATCGGTCGGGAGAGGGGAGTTATGGAGATGGAGTTGAGTTTGGTTGGGTGGGGGCATTGGACGTTACGGAAGAAGAACTCATTGAACGGATCGCTCAAACTACGGACATTATCGATCTCTATGAGATATACAAAATCTGTGAGCCTGCCGCCGCGTTGGCCGGACCGATATTACAGGCATTGAAAGACAAAAGGTTGATTCTATCTGGAAAATTGGGACCAGCTTGCTCGATTTCCCCGGAGGTGGAGTTAGTTGATTTTCGATTTCGGAAGCTCGGAAAAATGACATATCGGTTGTATTATCTCTTTAATGTTAAAAAAGAATTAGATGAAAATTACCGAATTTATGTTCACGGATATGTGAAGAAAAAGGATATGGATTTTTTATCGGATAATTCGAACAAAAAAAATCGATTTGAGAACTGGAGCTTCGCTCCTAATATTCCCACTTCATTCTGGAAGCCGGGAGAAGAAGTTTTTGTAACCCATGACATCTCTTCCCAGCCGATTCCCTATCATTTGAAGACAGGTTTTTATATAGCCGGAGGAGGTGGTCCCGGCGTCGAATGTGATCTGGGGTGGGTAGGAGGTTCCGGGAATGGTTATGATAGTGGATATCTCTTATCAGAGTAGATGATTTGGATAACGAAGAACAAAACACACAAAATGATGGAGATGCCGGAGAAGTTTTCCCGTTAGAATCAGTTCGGTCGGGGCGCGTCAGGAAATCATCGGCCAGTTTTACTAATAGCGTTGTCTCACTGGGTGGTGGTTCGGCTCTTGCCCAGGTAATAGGCATACTCGCTATGCCGATTATTGCCCGACTCTTCCTTCCGGAGGCATTCGGTACCGCGGCGCTTTTTCTCTCCTTCTCCGCCGTGATTGGCTGTCTTGCAACTCTCCGGTATGAAATGACTATTGTTCTCCCCGGGGAGGATGCCGGCGCTGCCAATATCCTGGTATTATGTTTATTTATTGTGGGTCTGGTTACAGCGATCAGTTGTTTTCTGACCGCTTTCCTGGGCATCGAGGTTCTCCGGGTATTCAACGCCCCGGGGCTTATCCCGTACCGGTGGCTCTTTCCGGTCAGCATATTTATCACCGGGTGTTCTCAGACACTCCGTTACTGGAATACCCGGAACAAATATTTTAACCGCCTTGCTGCCGCCCGAGTTGCCGGTTCGGTATTTAAATCGTTGGGATTGACCGGGAGCGGGCTCTCCGGTTTTACTTCCGGGGGGCATATGATTATTGTCCGTCTCATTGGCAAGGTCATCCCCCTTTTACTTTATTCCGTCTTTCTATTGCGTTATGATCTGGAATTTATCCATCGTAACTGTCATCCGAGCCAGATTTGGGCCTGGGCGAAAAGATATAAACGGTTTCCTCTGATTGATTCCTGGACGGCCCTGCTGAACGTATTTTCGGTTCAGGTGGCGGTTATGGTACTGATGAAATACTTTGGTTCCCGGGTAGCCGGTTTTTATTCGCAGAGTTTACTTTTGCTCTGGATGCCGGCCAGCCTGGTTGGCGCGGCTATCTCGCAGGTAAGTTTTCAGCGGTTTGCTGATCACCACGCATCCGGCAAGGATATCTCACTGATGGTCGGGGGATTGTACAAGCATCTCTTTTCACTGGGATTCCTACCCTTCGCCATGCTGGTCTTAATAGGACCCGATCTTTTCGGGGCAGTCCTGGGCCTTAACTGGGTAGAATCAGGTGTTTTTTCAAGTATGCTTGCCCCGTGGATATTTATTAATTTTTTATACTCCCCCCTCTCCAGCGTAATCTATGTTTTCGAGAAACAGCATGCCAACCTGGTTTTCAGTATTACACTGATCACCAGCCGACTGACCACACTTCTTTTTGGAGCCTGCGTGTTGAAGGATAGCCGACTGACTATTTTGTTGTATGGACTTGTCAACCTTGCCATATATCTCTCTGTCTCAGTATATTTGATGAAATGCGCCCGAGTTTCCTTAAAAGGTCTTGGAGTACACGCCGGGAGGACCATATTATTAGCAAGTCCTTTCCTGGGCCTGGTAGTTTTAAGTAAGTGGGCACTTAAACTCCCAGATACTCTTTTGCTTGTTATTGTTATCTTGCTTTCCCTCACCTATCTATCTATCATAATCAGTCGGAGTCAGGAATTACGTGCTGCTCTTGTAAGCATTTTGAAGAAATCCACTGCCCGGAAGAACAAAAGATGATTATTGTTATAGATTACGGGATCGGGAATATCGGTTCCATCTTGAACATGTTAAAGAAGATCAGGGCTCCGGCTCAGGCGACAGCATCCCCGGCCGAGATTGAAACGGCTGATAAGATTATTCTCCCCGGTGTAGGAGCCTTTTATAGAGCCATGCATAATCTCAATAAACTGGGACTGGTTGGCCCTTTGAGTCGCCGGGTAGTTGAGAGAGGGGTTCAGATATTGGGTATCTGTCTGGGTATGCATCTGTCGGGGGAGCGAAGTGAGGAGGGGAAATTGCCGGGGTTTGGCTGGCTTGACGGGGAGGTGAAGAAATTCCGATTTGAAGAGGCTGATGCTATGTTGAAGATTCCACATATGGGATGGAATACTATTTCAGCAAAAAAGCTAAGTCCACTTATGGATGGTCTGGAAGATAACTAACGGTTTTATTTTGTCCATTCATATCATATGGTTTGCAATAAGCCCGATGATGAATTAACCGAGACCTTCTATGGCGCTGATTTTACTTCCGCGGTCAGCCGGGATAATATCTATGGTGTTCGGTTTCACCCCGAGAAGAGTCACCGATTCGGGTTGGAGCTCTTTCAAAACTTTGTCGAGAAGTGCTAATCTATATATGTTTTGTTCAAATTTGCGGACAAAGTGAGCTAATTGATATCATGCTGAGAAATCGAGTCATACCCTGCCTATTGCTGAAAAATCAGGGTTTGGTCAAGATAGTCAAGTTCAAGAATCCCCTCTTTAGAGAAAAAGAGTTAAGCTAAATAAAGGGTTATGTCCTTAAAAAGCTGGGATTAAGTGATGAGGAATTCACCAAGATTATGAATCTTCCCATTAAGAGTCACCACGATTACCAGACTGACGTCAGATTTAAGCGTTTCTTCAGCAGACTGAAGAATAAGATCAAACGTGGATAGATATAAATTCGGGACACGGTTCTAATATTATAAATGTATTAAGTAGCGGAATACTAAGTGTGCGATCTCCAAAAGCAAAAAATGTCCTATTCATCACCCAGCCCTATCCACCCCGGGTTTCGACCTCCAGCCGCCGCCCCGCCTGTCTTGCCAAGTACCTTCCTGATTTTGGATGGCGGCCCCTGGTCCTCTGTCAGCTCTGGACACCGGACAATTGTTCATATGACCCGGTATTTGTTTCGGGTATCCCCGACCAAGTCGTGGTAGCCCCGGTTCCGGTGAGGAAAAATATCCCCGGGACACCGAGCTATATCTACGAAGTTATTAGGAGAGTTGTTCTCCCCCATACTGTCCCGATAACGTTTCTCCGGCGGGGGCGGGAGGCTATTGAAGAACTGTTCCTTCAGTTTCCGATTGACGCCATCTGGGCGACCGCGCCCGAAACCATTTCTCACCATCTGGCTTCCTGGGCGTCCCGGAAATGGGGAAAGCCATGGATAGCCGACTTTCGCGACATCGTCAACCAGCAGTATGTCAGCATCTGCGCTTCCGCGATCGTACCGGTTCGGATTTTCCATGAGCGACGTATTCTCAAGACCGCTTCTGAGATTGTGACCGTATCAGCGGGCCTTGCGGAGATTCTGGCTCATCGCCATGGACGCTCTATACGTGTGATCCCGAACGGATTCGATCCTGATGATGAAGCTACGAACCGCGATCTTCGAATTGAGAGGTTCTCGATTGTTTATACGGGCAGTGTACTTCATGGTTTACCGGACTTCCGCCCACTGCTGGATGCTCTGGGGAAACTGATATCTTCCTCGGAGATGGCAGAGGAGGATATTGCGGTTGAATTCTATGGCTGGGGAAATGAGCAACGACTGAATGCCATTTTCAAGGACCATCCGTATTTTTCCCTGGTCCGCATAGGGGGAGCTCTCCCCTGGAATGAATGCAGGGAAAAGCAGCGCCAGGCCGCAATTTTACTTAACCAGGCCTTCCCCGGAAGAAAAGGCATTATTACCAGTAAAATATTCGAGTACCTGTCCGCTCACCGACCGATTCTGGCAATGCCGGCGGATGGTGATTGTGTCGAAGCTCTGCTTAATGATACCGGTGCCGGTGTTAGCTGCACGACGGTGGAAGAGCTTGCCGGCCAGTTATTAAAGTGGTATCGGGAATGGAAAAAAACGGGCACGGTCCGCAGTCACGCTCGCCTGGATGTCATCAAGCAATACTCAAGACGTGAACAAGCCGGTTCTCTGTCCGCGTTGCTCGATGGTTTAACTGGAAGTTAAGCAAGAAGATGTCAGGATGAGTTATAATCGATCATCTAATCGGCGGAATTATGTTTATACACAAGAGTCTCGCACCTAATGGATACGTCTGTACATAGCCTGAAATACGTCCGCCTGATAATTCTGGCTTTCTGCGTGGGAATGGCACTTAACCTCCTGCCCGGTTGGTTAATTTTGCCGGTAGTAGCGGGAGGCTTGCTTTTGCTTATCATTAAATGCGGGGTCCCCTCGGTATTGGCCGCGCTAACTTTGTTCGGTCATGCATTTTATGCTTTAATCAAGAAAGACCTGGGACTGGCCACGACCTACTGTTTCATAGGGCTTGCTTTGACCATTCTATTAATTTTTCTTATCAACCGCCGTCCGGCTTCGATTTTCTATAATAGCCGTTTCCTGCCCGACTATTTGATCTGGTGTGGATGTATTTACCTGATAATGGGATTGGGGTATTATCTGGGGCCTAAAACCGGGTATAGTCTCTATCTGATTCAGTTTTTTCTTGTCTATGCATCCTATTGTATTCTCACGGGCCTTTTAACGGTACGCTCCGGAGTTAGTGTTGCGGATATGGTCCTTCCGTCTCTATTGCTCTGGAGTTGTAGTTTCCCATTAATGGGATATTCCCTTCTCCGGCTTCCATCGCATCTATCAAGTGCGTATCTTGGGCTGCGGGGAGTTGAAGGCTTCGCCACTCTCGGCCAGGGACGCCTCTCCGGGCTGATGCTCACGATGATTATCCTATTCTGGGTTTCGGCCCCCAATAAAAAGAAATTTCTTCCCGAAGTGATTTTAGGGGTTGCTATCAGTGCCCCTTTATTGTGGTATTCGCTTTCCCGGCAGGCGTTGGCCAGTACGTTTATAACAGTTATTCTAATTATTATGATGGTTGTCTTTCGCCGGGATTTGGTTAAACAGTATTATCAAAAAGTGGTCATATTTATATTGGCTGTAATTATATTTTTTGGCGTGATCTCTTGGGCTGCCGATAGTATTGAGACCACCAGGATGAGTGAGTCCGGTTTGCTTGGAGGGAAGACGGGAGGATCCCGCTATGAGATCTGGATAAGATCTTTGCAGTATATCGAAGCCAAGCCTCTGATCGGTTACGGGCTCGGCAGCTTTACAACTTTCAGACTCGGCCATGCCGGCGGAGGATTGCCGGATTGGCCTCATAACTGGTTCATTGAAGCATGGCTGGAGCACGGCTTGCCGGGATTGATTCTCTTTCTTTTGGGAGCAATAATGCTTCTACGTCCTCTTTTTGCAAAATCTGGGATGCAGATCACTTCCTGGGCGATACTGGGCGTTTACTGGTTTATTGTTATTCAACTGAGTGGTGATATAGCCCGGAACTCGTTGATCTTCTTTTTTATTACTGTCGTGGCCCTTACCCGGGGCGACTCTCCCTCCACTTCGCCACTCGAAGAGCCGGGTAAAGATGCCATCTATCAAAAGGATTAAGATATAAGGATAATATACAATGAGTACCGGAACGAAGCAGTTGTTCGGGCATTGGAGCCCGCGTTATCTGAGAAATAGAATTTCATTCTGGAGTTATTATCGCAGGTTTCCCGAGGTCCCAAAATTGACTCGTCAGGCGATTGCCATTCTGGAAGACTGGCTCAAGCCGGAAGACATCGGGATAGAATGGGGATCCGGCCGAAGCACAAGCTGGTTCGCGTCACGGGTGGGCCGATTAACCAGTATTGAGCATACCCGGGAGTCAGGAGCCAGCCACTTGCGGAGATCAGCCACCGTCCGAATTATGGGAGATACTCATCTCCCGGTTGCAATTGTGGCGTTCGTTCCGGACAACGGATGGCGTCAGCGCCACAGTGTTTTTTATTAAGCCGATAGACTGATTTTTTGGTTCCCCAGGTGTTTTTGTCATTATAGGAATCTTGTGAAGAAAAATACCAAAACCAAGCATGTTGCCATCACACAGCACTGCTTCGCCTATTATCGCCAGCCCATTTTCTTTGCCTTGTGCGGCCAGGAAATTTCGAAACCACATTACAGATTATTTTTCGGGGAAAACCCGCCGAGTGATAACACGGAGACGTTTGATCCTTTCCTGGGTGATCTCCCCTCCCAATCCCTCCGCGTCCGATTTTCCCGATTGAAAAATATTTGGCTGGGAAAGGGTATCCTTTGGCAATCGCGGATTGTCCGGCTGGCAATATCGAAGAAGTATGATACGATCATCTTCGAGGGGTCCCCTAATCACATCTCCAGCTGGGTCGGAGCGGTACTGGGACGTATTACCGGCAAACGCATTCTCTTCTGGACCCAAGGTTTTCGCCGCGATGAGAAGGGTTTGAAAGGGGTGATCCGCACTATTTTTCTCAAACGGGCCGATGGACTGCTGCTTTATGGCCGGCGCGCGAGAGAGATCTGTCTTAAGAGAGGGTTCCAGCCGGAACAGCTTTATCTTGTATATAACTCCCTTGATTATCGGGTCCAGGTATCAGTACGGAAGACGATTACCGGCACGGCACGGGCTGATCTTAAAAAGCAGCTCTTCCAGGACTCCCGGAACCCGCTCCTGCTCTGGGTTGGCCGGCTGCTGCCAACAAAGCGGCTGGAGATGCTTCTGGAAGCCGGCCGCCAGCTGATTGACCGGGGACAGATAGTTAATATTCTTTTTGTAGGTGCCGGCCCGGTCGAGTCGGAACTAAAGGCAGAAACCCAACGGCTGGGATTGGAGGATCATGTCCGATTTTATGGGGCCTGTTTTTCAGAAGAGCAATTAGGGTTGCTGATCAGCGCGGCAGATCTATGCGTAGCTCCGGGAATAATAGGTCTTTCGTGTATTCATTCACTGGTCTATGGGACACCTGTGATCACTCACAGTGATTCCGATTATCAAGGCCCAGAGTTTGAGGCTATTATTCCGGGAGAGACCGGTGCTTATTTCAAACGCGGTGATAGTGGTGATCTCGCCCGGGCAATCGAGGAATGGTTGTCGTCCGGTCGCCCTCGTGATAAGATCAGGACTGCGTGTTATCGGTCTATAGAGGAATTCTATACCCCGGATTATCAGGTTAGTGTGATTAATAATGCCGTAGCCGGAATCCCAGCGGATATATCATCTCGGGACAAATTTATTTAGGGGGGAACCAAACCCTTAGAAACTGTATTAAAATATGAAAGCATCAGACTTATCAACGGAGTTGAGTGGGGAAAGAATAAAATCGTTTGACGGGCCTCCTCTCAGGATAGCGTTGCTTGCTCACGGATTACGAGTCGCGGGGGGGATTACGGTGGGGAAGGGACTGCTCGCTGCTCTCGCTCGTGTTGCTCCCCAGCATGCCTACTACGTTACCATCCCTCCCGGTCTCGGGTATGAAGAAATCTGCCAGGCGTTTCCGCACTGCCAGGTTTTTACCTATCAACATCGGGGGAACCTTCTTCACCGTCTGCGGGATGAACGGCACCTTATCGCGGCTAAGGTGCGGGCTTTTAAGCCCGATCTCGTGTGGGCGTTAGGGAATGTGAGAATTTCCCGCCCGGGCTGCCCCCAGGCTTTGATTCTTGTTAATCCACATCGCGTCTACCCCGTCCTGCATGCCGGGCCTATCAGCAGGGTCGAGCGTGTTATTCGCCTGTTGCGTAACAGTCATCTCAGACGGAGTCTGTCGGACGTAGATATGGTATTCTGCCAGACGCAGACCATGCGCCGCCGCTTTATTGACCAATATGGTTATCGGGGACGGGTTGAAGTCTGTCCCACCGCCGGTGCCGTTCAGAACAGCGCGCCCGGCAGAGTTGAACCTCCGGCTATCTTTAACAGATTACAGGGTAAATTTGTTCTCTTCTGCCTCTGCAATTATTATACGCATAAAAACCTGGAAGGCCTCATTGATACTTTTACGAGGTACCGCAATGAGCTACGCGATTACGTTATTTTGCTGAGCATTCTACCGGAACAGAGCAAGAAAGCTCGGATTTTTCTTAGTCGCATTGAGAAGGAGGGGGTAGGGGAAAATATCATTAATCTTGGCCAAAGAGGCCATCCCCATCCGGAATTGGCCGGATATTATCAACATAGTCAGGGGATGATCTTGCCAACCTTGCTCGAGTCTTACAGCAGCACTTATATCGAGGCGATGCAGTCTTCATGTCCGATCCTTACCAGTGATTTGGACTTCGCTCGAGAAGTCTGCGGCGATGCTGCCGTATACTTCAACCCCTGGGAACCACGTTCTATACGGGACGCGATCCTCCGTCTGAAGAACGAAACCGGATTGGCCGATCTGCTGATCGAACGCGGCAAGACACTGCTGGCAAAATTCCCTCGATCATGGGACGAGATCGCACGAAACGCGATGGACCAATTACAGAGACTACAAAAGGATCTGGAATGAAGTATAATAGAAAAAGAACGTATGTGTATGTTTCCAGGTGACACAATTACTTTGCCGATATTAGAATGGCGATAATTTGCCAGAGAAAAAATCATGGCTATTGAAGATGTATTAGTGAAGTGGAAAGGTCTCTATCGGGTTAGTCCGGCCTGGTTTAAGCGATCGGCCGGCCAGGCTTACGCTTTTCTGCCGAGACGTGTTCGGTACGGGAAAATTCTCAGGGAAGCCTCCGCATTCCTGGATAAGAGCCAGTGGTGGGATGAGATGCGGCTTCGCGAGTATCAGTGGAATGCGATGCGGGTACTTCTCTCCCATGCTTACTCTAACGTGCCCTACTATCGAAGGGTTATGAATGAAGCAGGGCTGGAACCGGAGGATATCAAATCGCAGGACGATTGGCATCGATTACCGCTTCTCACAAAAGAAACGGTCCGTGAGCATAAAGACGACTTGACAGCCGTGAACCTGCGGAAGAAACGGGTGCTGGCCAATACCGGCGGCAGTACTGGTGAGCCGCTGGAATTGTACTGGGAGCGTGGCCGAACCCGCTCCCTGGAACGAGCTTTTATGTGGCGGCAATGGAATTGGGCCCGGTTCAAGTACGGCCGACGAATGGCTGTTGTCCGAGGGCAGCGGGTCAAAGAAGGATTATGGCACTACGATCCAATAGACAAGAACCTATTCATCAACGCATATAATCTCTCCCCGGAAAGTCTTGAGCTGATTATGGCCAAACTCCGGGCGTTCAAGCCGGTCGCTATTGCTGCTTATCCCTCGACAATGGCTTTATTGGCCCTCCATATGAAGGAGAAGGGTGAGCCTCCGATCGAGAGTGTCAGGGTACTGCTCTGTGGCTCAGAGAATATATATCCGGACCAGAAGGAACTCCTGCAGAAAGTATTTCGGGCTCGGGTATATAGCTGGTATGGCCATGGTGAATCTTGTTGTCTGGCGGGATACTGCGACAAGAGTGATTATTATCACGTGTATCCCGAGTATGGCTATACTGAATTAATCGATCAATGGGGAAACGTTCTTCCCTGGGAGGAGGGGCAGCGTGGGGAGATAGTAGGCACGTCGCTGATCAATAATGTTATGCCTCTGATCCGATATCGGACCGGCGATATCGCAATAGTCGGTCCTCCTGAATGCGCGTGTGGCCGTCGATATCCCCTCTGGGAACGGGTGGAAGGACGTAAACAGGAGTATATCATTACCGCCGACGGGCGCCCGATCTCTCTTACCAGTCTGGTTTTCGGACAGCATTGGCATGCCTTTTCGCATATTAAACAGCTCCAGCTGGAACAGAGTAAACCCGGAAAGGTTATCCTGAGGTTGGCGGTCACACCCGCGTTTACTATGGAAGACGAGGCGGAGATCCGGAAGAAAGTTCTTGCATGTGTTCAGTCTGATCTAACGCTCTCGTTTGATTATGTTGATAAGATCGAGCCCACTGCCCGGGGGAAACATCTCTTCGTTAAACAGTCTCTACCACTCTCATCCGCCTGGACGGGTGAAATTACTCTCCATGAATAGTCCGCGTTTGGAGTAAAATGATATAGAGATAATTTAGTTGTGGTTGGATTAGATATTGTATTAAGTTTGGTCATTGTTCCGATTAAAAAGAGGCATTCCATTTTCAAAGCCATACTGTACTGCCACTGCATGTGAAAAAATGGATAAAATAAATCAAGCGGCGTTAATTTCAGTGGATTTCCACTAAGTTAGCACCGAAGGTGATAACTTAATATGAAACAGATATTGCAACATTTAAAGACCGGTGAATTGGAAGTGGCTAATATCCCCGCTCCGAGCTCTGGATCGGGAGAGGTTCTGATCCAGAGTCATTCGACCTTGATTTCCCCCGGGACCGAGCGGATGCTGGTGGAGTTCAGTAAAGCTAATCTTATATCCAAGGCCAGGCAGAAACCGGAGAAGGTCCGGCAGGTCCTGGATAAGATCAAGGCTGACGGACTGATGCCTACACTGGACGCGGTCTTCCGCAAACTCGACCAACCGTTCCCGCTGGGTTACTGCAATGCGGGCGTTGTGCTGGAAGTGGGTTCGGGGATTCATGATTTGCAACCGGGAGATCGGGTGGTCAGTAACGGTCCCCACGCCGAGATAGTCTCCGTCCCCCGGAATCTCTGCGCGAAAATTCCGGAGGGGATTACCGATGAGGTGGCGGCCTTCACGGTTCTGGGGAGTATCGCTCTCCAGGGGTTGCGGCTGGCCAGGCCCGAGTTGGGCGAGACATTCATGGTCTTCGGGATGGGACTGATCGGATTGATCGCGGTCCAGCTCCTCCGAGCCAATGGTTGTGAGGTGTTGGCGGTTGATCTTAAGCCGGAACGCTTGAAGCTGGCCGAAGAGTTCGGCGCCCGGACTGTCGATCTCTCCGCCGGCGGCGACCCGATCGCGGCGGCCCTTGAACTGACCGGGGGGAGGGGGGTGGATGGAGTATTGATTACTGCTTCAGCCAAGACCAATGAGATTGTTCATCAGGCCGCGCAGGCTTGCCGGAAACGGGGGCGGATCATTCTGGTCGGTGTAGTCGGCCTCAATCTCCAGCGGAGCGACTTTTATGAGAAGGAGATTTCGTTCCAGGTCTCCTGTTCCTACGGCCCGGGTCGCTACGACGAGAAGTACGAACAGGGCGGCCGGGATTATCCTTATGGATTTGTCCGCTGGACCGAAGAGCGCAACTTTGAAGCGATACTGGCCGCGCTGAGGGATAAGCGTCTTCGGGTTGATAATTTAATCACTGATCGTTTTTCGATTGCCGATGCCGGCGCGGCCTATGAGAAAGTAGCGGGGGGCTCCGGTTCGCTGGGAATTATCCTCCAGTATCCTGGCCCGGTTGAGCGGTCCGCGGTGGTGAGGCTGAAACAATCGTCTTTCGCGCCCGCCGGGCAGGCGGTAGTAGGAGTGATCGGTGCGGGAAATTTCGCCAACGCGGTCCTCCTTCCGGCTCTCGCCAAGACTCCGGCTCGATTGGCTTATGTTGCGGATATAAACGGCGCCGCCGCGAGAGAGGGGGCCCGAAAGTACGGCGGCGAGCAGGCGGTTACCGAATATCGGGTGATCCTGGACGATCAGGAAGTCAACACCGTCTTTATCACCGTCGGCCATCATCTCCACGCCCGTTTCGTTATCGAATCTCTACAGGCCGGTAAGCATACCTTTGTAGAGAAACCCCTGGCTATGAACGAGGCCGAATTGGATGAGATCATATCTTTTTACCACTCTATTCCGCGGTCAGCGACCGCGGCTACAGATTCTGCTGATTCTTCCTCTCCCCTTCCGCGGTCAACGACCGCGGCTACAGAGTCGGCCCATTCCCCATTCCCCATTCCCCATTCCCTAACCGTCGGTTTTAATAGACGCTTCAGTCCCCACACCAACAAGATCAAAGAACTTCTCCGAAGCCGTTCCGGTCCCCTCTGCATGAACATGACAATCAACGCTGGCGTTATCCCCCCCGATCACTGGACCCAGGATCCGGAGAGAGGAGGGGGGAGGATTATCGGTGAGGGATGTCACTTCATTGATCTGCTCTCATATCTGGCCGGCAGCCCGGTTCGGACTGTCTCCGCGTTTATGGTTGGGGAAGGCCCTGCGGTTAGGGGTGACAAGACATCTATTATCCTGGGATTCACCGATGGTTCGATCGGGACGGTCAACTACTTCGCCAACGGTCCCAAAAGCTATCCCAAAGAGATGCTGGAAGTTTTCTCCGACGGACGGGTACTGAAGATGGAGAATTTCCGGATTACCAGGGGATATGGTTTCAAAGAGTTCCGTACCTTTAAGACCCGGCGGCAGGATAAGGGCCACCGTGCGGAGTTTGCCGCTTTCATCGATCAGGTTGAAAAAGGTGGGAGTCCGTTAATCCCATTTGAAGACCTGATCAACGCGACCCGGGCCAGTTTCGCTGCGGTAAGATCGGCTCGGGAAAATCGGTCGATCAGCCTCTGAGGTTGTGGTTCTTTTATTAGCCCCAAGAATGCGAAAAAGTCCCCTCGCCTCGGCCTCAATTTCCCCCCGGGGTTATATAATTCAAATAATCACTTGATTTTATAAATATCTATATTAAGAAGTATAACTGTGTTTATAATCGAAAAAAGAATGTAAACAGAGCCCGAGCCTCAACCAGCGCTAAAAATCGATAATTTATTTTAAAAAAGAGGGATGAACCGGCAATCAAGATGTATTAAAATGACAAGGCTCATTTTAAAATATTGGTATCTCCTCCGGTGCATGGGTGTAGGTTGGTTGGTCCGCCGGATACTCTATCGATTCAAATTAAAATCGGGTTGGTTTAAGCGCAGGTTTCCCTGTGTTTCATGGGAAGATAGGGGTTTCTCATCATACCTGCTCGACCAGGTGCCGGCGGATCCAGCCCGATATTTAGAGTTTCGCCGGGACAGCGCTCCCATATTTCTGTTCGATCCCTGCAGGAGAGAAGTTTCCCGGGAAGGCCTCCTTAGATTTGATACTCAGTCTAAAGAAGATCGTTCTGGAAACTGTATTATCGAAGCGGATAGTATTCTCACGGGAATATTTCGATTTTTTTCTCATCA
>Ga0222639_1000227_pt1 | contig 26724 bp, 28 predicted proteins | sample AntAcemetagen185_FD_179863 | JGI IMG/M metagenome (GOLD analysis project Ga0222639, IMG submission 179863) | Saline water microbial communities from Ace Lake, Antarctica - #185 | ecosystem: Environmental > Aquatic > Non-marine Saline and Alkaline > Saline | place: Antarctica: Ace Lake...
AACCGAAATTTGGAAGATTAACTTGAAAATAGGAGCATCGTGGACAGTTTTGAGTGGTGTTTTGAGGTGAATCTGTGAGGAGCGTTCTGTCAGATTTTAAAGTACTGAATATCCAGATAGCTATCTGAAACGCAACGGGTGATTCTATCACCAGCCTTCAGGTGGAGATGAATATGAATCCCCTAACCGAGCTGAAAAAATCCAATCCAAAAGCTTACGCCGCTTTCCTCTCACTCCTGATAGCTCTTGTTTTGTTGATTGCTTGGTGGCAGATCGGTCTTGCGTATGAAGATCATCTGATTACCCGTGAGAAGGAAACAGTCACCTCCGATCTTGCCCGCTATGCAAACAGTTTCGTGAACGCACTGGATCGTCGCATTGCTCTGGTTCAGGGACTGCACTCTTATATTCTCATGGATCCTTCTCCGGAGCGCCTTGAGAAAAGATTTGATCTGTTTGCTGCCGAACTCTATGAGAGCACACCGGGTATCCGGAATCTGGCGGCGGCACCGGACGGAGTCCAGACCTATGTCTATCCGTATCTAACAAACGAAGCGACTTTGGGCCATAATCTTCTTAATGACACCCGCCCTTCGGTTATCGAGCAGAATGAACAGCTCTTATCCGGCAAAAAACTCTCTATTCGCGGCCCGATAGACCTTCGGCAGGGTGGGAAAGGACTTGTCATCAGCCGGGCGATATTCATGGACGGGACATGGGAGACCGGTACCTTCTGGGGCCTGACCACAATCGCTATCGATATGCCTCCGATCTATAATGAAACCGGGCTTTCAGCCCCGGACCTCCCCTATGAGATCGCAATGAGAAATGATGACTGGGGAGTTTTTTATGGCAACCCGGAGGAATTTGACGAGAGTAGTGGCATAATTAATATGACTCTTGAGGATGAAACCTGGCAGATTGCCGGGTGCCCGGTTGGTGGATGGGGATCCCTTGTCGCAGACGAACTCTCCGTTTTCCAACTGCTGACTCTTCTCGTTGTCATTCTGATTACGGTCCTTTGTTACCTGATCCTTATCAGTCGTCTGGCTCTTGGCCGGTTGGTGGACGAGAAAACGCGTGGTCTCCTCGAAAGTGAAGAACGCTTCCGGATCTTCTTCGAAGAAAACCCGAATCCCTGTTATATGATAGCAGAGGACTTTACTATCCTCAACATCAATGCAACGGCGCTTCAACTCTTTGGTTATACCTATAAGGAACTGGTTGGAAAACCCCTGAAGATGATTTATGCGCCTGAATCTCAGGATGATGCCGAAAAAACCTTCGCAAAGTGGAAACAGGAGGGCTCAGTACATAATCAGGAACTGACCATCCTCTCAAAGGACGGAAGCAGACGGCAGGTTCTTCTGAATGTGGAGACCGTAACCGACAGTGAAGGCCGGATTCTGCACTCGCTCTCGGTCCAGACCGATATCACCGCACTCCGTGATGCAGAATGTAAGGTCAGTGACAGTGAGGAGAAGTATAAACGCCTCTTCACTCATATGGCAGAGGGCAGTGCCCTTCACCAGATCATCTATGATGAAAAGAACGTCCCGGTAGATTACCGTATTCTGGAGGTTAACCCGGAGTATGAAAAGATTCTCGGCCTTTCAGCTGTGGATATCGTTGGGAAAACGGGCCGGGAGGTCTATGGGCAGGATGAAGCCCCCTATCTGGAAATCTATGCCCGGGTGGCCGAAACTGAGGTGCCGGAAACGTTTGAGACCTACTATGAGCCACTGGATCAATACTTCTCTGTCTCTGTCTATTCCCAGAAAGAAGGGTATTTTGTAACAGTTTTCTCTGATATTACTGAAAGACATCAGGATGAAGAAGCACTCCGGGAGAGTGAGTATAAATTCAGAACTCTCATTGAGACGGCCAACAACGCTATCTATCTGCATGAGATGGATCCGGATGGTTTTCCGGGGCGCATTCTTTTGGCAAATCCGGCAGCGTCGAAGATGCTTGGGTATACCAGCAAAGAATTTCCAGAACACACTATAATGGATCTCAATGATCCTGACTATGAAACGTCTCTCTCTGTCATGCTTGAAAAACTGAAGATCAGGCCGGTAATAACATTTGAGTGGGCTCACCTCACAAAAGACAGGAGGAGTCTGCCGGTTGAAATAAGTGTGACAATCTTTGAATCCGGTGGCAGAACGCTGGGGGTATCAATTGTGCGGGATATCAGCGACCGGAAAAAGGCGGAGGATGAGTTAAAACAGAGCCTTGCAGAACGGGGTGCCTTGTTAAGTGAGATCCATCACCGGGTGAATAACAACCTTCAGGTGCTGCTTTCGATGATGACGCTCGAGGAGATCAGCCATCAGGACGAGCTCGCCAGTGATCCCCTTGCCGAAAGTCTTCTTTCAGATATGGAAACCCGGATTCGTGCCATCGCTCTGGTGCATGAAAATATCTATCAGTCCGGAGAACTGACCGGCATCCGGTTGCACGACCATCTTTTACTTCTTGCCCGCGAAATTCTGACCTCAGAAATTGGCCGGGTGTATATTACTTATACCGTTGAAGGAGGAGAGGGCATCGTTGTTCCGATGGATAAGGCAGTGCTTCTGAGTCTCGTGCTGAGTGAAATCCTGACAAATGTCCTGAAATATGCGTTTTCAGACAAAGAACAGGGCGCCGTTACCATTCTGATTTCTGAAGAACCTGAGCAGCTCTGTCTTGATATCAGTGATGATGGTATGGGTATGCCTGTGAATATGGATCTGAGTACTACAGAATCGGTGGGGCTTAGCATGATCTATAATGTGGTAACGGTTCAGCTTGGGGGAACTATTGAACTGCTGGAAGGAAAGGGGACCACGTATCACATCTGTATTCCGTGTCCAGACATAGATTACGAGTCTTGAATTTAACCGTCCTGATAACATCCAGAGATAGCTTCAGATAATCAACGAGCGATGTTTTGGCCATGACCGGAAATGCTGCCAATGTCACCCTTTCCCGACGACTGAGGCTGCAATTGAATGGATGAGAGAAATGAGTCGCCGGAGACATGAGCATGACGGTGCTGTGGCCTGGTATGATGAGTATGCACCGCAACAGGGTCCGATACCCATAATATATAACAATCATTTCGACGATAGATGAAATTAGATTATTAGAACTGGCACTCAATTTCTGGGATGACAGAAAAAGCAGAGATAAAATATTGTGCCAGATAAAAAATCTCACCCTTCAGAAATCAATAAAGGATTCAAACATATGGAACCAATATTATGACCCGCAGGAAAACAGAATCTAACCCAGTAGAAAATAAACCCCTTCAGGGACTGCCGAAGTTGCTCAAACAGGTAAGTTTCCAGCATATTCTTGTGATACTGACGTTTATCCTGCTCATTGGACTTGCTCTGTTTTATGTTTTTACCGTAAACAATGTCGTTACTGATACTGCGACAACTTCCTATCAGGAAACAGAACTGGAGGTCGTACGTGAAGCAGCACGGGCTATACAGGAATATGTCTACCAGCAGACCGAAGTCCTCGGGCGATCTGATATCTCAGCCATCGAACAGGAAATTTTTATAAAATTTATTGCACCCATCCATCTGCTCAGTAACGGTGATGCCTGGATTTATGCGCCGGATCATGTTGTATTTGACCAGAGTGAAGATTTTCCTGATGAGTACCGGGGAAAAAGTATGGCTGAAATTTTTGCCATACAGGAGCAAAACGGAGCCAGTCATTTTGAGGAGATGACCACAGACGTCTCCAATGCCCGGGAAGGAACAGGCTATTACATCTGGCTGCCGGAAAAAGGTTCGGAAATTGCTGCATGGACCCCCGTACGGGTTGGAGAATATACCTGGACTATCGGGCTCTCTACACCCCTCTCTGAGATTCTTGCTGCAAGCGGTGCTTCTTCTGAGATTGCCTTATCCACCACAGTCATTTTCATCAGTGTCATTATTGGCCTTATTCTGCTTGTAATCTGGTTATTATCTGATATCAAGCGGAAAAAGGCAGAGAACGAACTGCAGGAAAGTGAGACAAAATTCCGTGAGATTTATAACAATACCAACGATGCGATACACATCCATGAGATAAAAGAAGACGGGAATCCCGGAAAATATATTGACGTCAATGATATTGCCTGCCGGATGCAGCAATATACCCGGGAAGAATTCCTCCGGCATTCACCACCTGATTTTTCAACCGGTTATCATAATCCTCCCGCTGACATTACCATAGATGAACTGAAGAGAAAGGGAACCGCAACATTTGAGACCGAACTGGTGAGAAAAGACGGTATTATCATACCGGTGGAGATCAACTCACATATCGTCATACTTCAGAATAAGAATGTCATGATCGGCGTTGCCCGGGACATCACCGACCGGAAGAAGGCTGAAAAAGCTCTTATTCATGAGAAGGAAATAGTTGAGTCGATACTCTCCAGTCTGCCCGGTATCTTCTATATGTTTGACCGGCAGGGCAGATTTATCCGCTGGAATGATAATTTAGAGACACTAACCGGCTATTCGGGTGAAGAAATAACGGAGATGCACCCTGAGGACTTCTTCTCAGAAGAAAGCCGGAACCGGATATCAGCCGCCATAGAGAGAGCCCTTTCTGAGGGATATTCCGAAACAGTAGCCACGATTGTAACCAAAGACGGAAGAGAAGTACCCTTCTTCTTATCGGCAAATCTCAGGCAGATCGACAACGAACCATATATTCTGGGAATGGGACTTGATATCACCGGACAGAAGAAGACCGAGGAGGCGTTACGGGAGAGTGAACAGAGATTCCATGCAATTTTCGATAAAGCAAATGACGGCATTGAAATTCTTGAGATACAGGAGAATGGCTATCCCGGCAGATTTATTGATGTCAATGAAGTAGCCTGCCGGATGGTTCAGTACACGAAAGACGAACTCCTCCGGATGAGCCCGCTTGATATCGATACCGATTATTTCAGCCGGCCATTTGATGAGATCATCAGAGAAGTACAGACGACGGGTCATGCAACCTTTGAAACAGAGCACCGGAGAAAGGACGGAACCACTATTCCACTGGAGATAAACACCCTTTCCATTACGCTTCTCGGAAAAAAGGTTTTAATTTCTATTATCCGGGACATCACCAAACGAAAGGCTGCTGAACAGGCACTCCAGAAAAGTGAACACAGAAATGCGGTGCTGATTGATGCCCTGCCAGATATGATGTTTACCATCTCCGGTGAGGGAGTGTATCATGATTTCAGGGTGCCTGATTCAGATGTTCTTGCCATTCCTGTGGATCAGATCATCGGGAAAAACATTCGCGACACCAGTTTTACGAAAGAATCAACAGATGCAATCATGCATCATATCGAAGAGGCAATCAGAACAAATACCCTCCAGCAGTTCGAATACGAGCTTTCACTCCCTCAGGGCGCGAGGGACTTTGAAGCACGGATGGTAGCGCTCAGTGAAGATGAGGTTCTGGGAATTGTCAGAGACATCACCGAAGCCAGGCAGGCTGAACGGGAACTTCAGAAACTGGCATCGATTGTGCGCCACTCCGAAGAACTTATTTCTTTGGCCACGCCTGATGGTACCATCACCTTCATCAATGAGGCGGGGGCCAGGATGCTTGGTGCAACTCCTGAGGAAATCGTATCTCAACACTTACTACATTATATTCCTGAACAGCTGAAGGAAAAAGTTACGTCTGAATTATTGTCACTATGGAAGGAACTGGGTACCTGGGAGGGCGATCTCCAGTATTTCAACCAATCAACCGGCAACCCGGTCGATGTGCATGCGATGATATTCACGATTCATGACTCCGAAACCGAAGAGTTGCTGTATCTGGTCAATATTTCACTAGATATCACCAAACAAAAACAGGCAGAACGGGAACTTCAGAAACTGGCATCGATTGTGCGCCACTCCGGAGAACTCATCACTTTGGCCACACTTGATGGCAGGATAATCTTCCTCAATGAAGCGGGAGCCCGGTTGGTTGGCATAACTCCTGAAGAAGCAATCACTCATGACATACTGGATTTCATTCCTGAACATCTGAAGGAAAAAGTCGCATCTGAATTATTGCCGATATGGAAGGAAAAGGGTTCCTGGGAGGGCGATCTCCAGTATATCAATCATTCGACCGGCAAACTGGTCGATGTGCATACGATAATTTTCACGATAAAGGACCCCGCAACCGGAGAACTGCTGTATCTGGCCAATGCGTCACTGGATAATACCGAACGTAAACGGGCTGAGAAGGCTTTACAGGAGGTCAATAAAAAACTCAATCTCCTGTCAAGCATTACCCGGCATGATATTATCAATCAGGTGTCAGCGGCAGAGATGTTTGTTGATGTGATAGAGATGGAGGGTACCATCGCGCCGGATTCAAAGACTGCTGAGGATCTGAAGATCGTTGGAGAGGCGCTTAAGACAATAGAACGGCAGATTGTCTTCACCCGTGATTATCAGGATCTCGGCATGCAGGCGCCGGAGTGGTTTAATGTGGGCATAATCGTATCAGGGATCACCTCCGGAGCGTATGACGGCCTGACGGTGGATAATCAGGTAGTAAACCTTGAAATCTTCGCAGACCCACTCTTTGAGAAGGTGATCTATAATCTCTTCGACAACGCCGTACGCCACGGCGAAACAATTACCACGATCAGATTTACCGGCGAAGAAACCCCGGAGGGTTTCAGATTGATCTGTGAAGATGATGGCGTTGGTGTTCCGGCCGATGTCAAGGAGAAAATCTTCAACCGTCAGTATTTCCAGCACACGGGTCTGGGCCTTTTCCTATCAAAAGAGATTCTCTCGATTACCGGGATGAGTATTACTGAGACAGGTGTGCCAGGAGAGGGAGCACGCTTTGAGATTCTGGTGCCGGAAGGAATGTGGCGGCTGGTCTGAAAACTGCCTGAACGGGAGTTGCCCGGATAAAAGCAGAGACAACATTCGTAAACGACAATAGGCCGGTAAATATTTATCCGGTAAATTCAATCTTTGATACACCATGCCTGAAAAAACGTCAGTTCTTATTTCAGGAAACAGGACTCTGACAACTGAATTAAAGAGCGCAATATCAGAGATAAATAATACATTTGCGATTGATATGGCAGATTCCGGAAAAAAAGCACTGGAAGCTGCTTCCGGGAAAAAATATGACGTGATATGCTCATTCTTCACCCTTTCAGATATGAAAGGATTAGAACTTTATCAGGAGCTTATTAAAAATAAAATCACCTCTCCGTTCATCCTGATGTATGATCAGGGAGATGAACGTGAGACGTTAAAGGCCTTAAATGAGGGTGCGAAATATTACGTGCAGGAGTTAAAACCGCTGGAAATTCTCTCCCGGGAACTTGCAGAAAAGGCAGGCACAGTCACCCGCCGGATAAAGGAAGAATCTCAGGAATGCAGACCGGATGCACGGGCACTCAGATACTTTAGAGAATCTCCCGAAGGAATCTTCGTTGTAGACGGAACAGGACATTTCACAGACGTAAATCCATCAGCATGCAATTTGACAGGATATTCTAAAGAAGAACTCCTTACACTGTCCATAGCCGATATTCACGATTCATCTTCTCTTGAAAGTGGCATGGAAAAATTCAGGGAATGCTCCGGAACCGGGTATGTACAGGGCGAGTTTTTGTCTGTCCATAAAGACGGCAGTACCTTTTTTTTGTCAGTCAATGGGGTACAGTCAGGACCAGATGAATATGTGGCATTCTGCAGGGATACTACTGAAAACAGGAAGACTCTTGAGGCTCTCAAAGAGAGCGAAGAGCGGTACAGGATCCTTCTTGAAGGCGTCCCGGATTACATTCTCGTGCACAGCAACGGAAAGATACTTTATGTCAATCAGGCTGTCTTAAACATTGTTGATCTGAAACTGGATCAGATGATTGGTTTGGATATAATGGATTTTACGGCCCCAAAGTCACGCGAAACTGTTCTTTCAATGATGAAGAAAAGAGCAAAAAATGATATTATTCCCACCTATGAGATCGTCATTCAGACAAAATTAGGGCCGAGAAATACAGAAATTCACGGTGCTCTGATAACGTATGAGGGAAAACCCGCATCTATCATCGTGATGACAGACATTACCGAGAAAAAAGAGGCTGAACAAAAACTTCAAAAAAGCAGGGAGCAGTATCAGCGTCTGATAGAAGATATCAACGAGATGGTGTATACTGTTGATAAAGACGGCATTGTCACCTATATCAGTCCGGCAAGTGAAATGATAGTCGGACTGAAACCTGAGCAGATTGTCGGAAAAAGTTTCTTTGAATTCATTTACCCGGATGATCTAGAAATGGTTAAAGTGTATTTTCAGCGTCTTTTACGTGGCATTTCAGAGTATAAGACGATCCGTTCCGTTGATTCTGAGGGGGGAACACATTATCTCCGCTTCTCAGGTCACATCATCACAGAAGACAATACTGTTACTGGTCTGACCGGCACAATAAGTGATTTCACCAGTGAAATAATAGCCGGAAATGAGCTTTTAGAGAGTGAGCAGAGGTTCAGAAGCATGTTTGAAAATTCTCCCTTTGCCTATCAGTCTCTTGACAAAGAAGGAAGATTTATTGACATTAATGCGGAATGGACGAAATTAACCGGATATTCCAGAGATGAGGTGATTGGAACCTTTTTTGGAGATTACTGGCCGGATGATTGTTATGAGCAAGGCAAAAAGAAATTCTCAGCCGCTATGGAAAAAGGAGAGGTTACTACTGAAATTAGATTAAAAAACAAGGAGGGAACAGTTAAAACGGTGCTGCTCAACGGAAAAATCCAGCGTGACGGAGAGGGGACGTTTGTCCGTACCCATTGCATCCTGAATGATATTACAGAGAGAAAGAATGCAGAAGAAGCAGTTAAGGAGGCTAATAAAAAACTCAATCTCTTAGGTTCTATCACCCGGCATGATATTATCAATCAGGTATCAGCGGCACAGATGTTTGTTGATGTGATAGAAATAGAAGGTAAAATACCGCCGGATTCAAAGACTGCGGAGGATTTAAAGATTATTGCCGGGGCTCTCGAAACGATAGAACGACAGATTGTCTTCACCCGTGATTATCAGGATCTTGGTATCCAGTCACCGGACTGGTACCCGGTGGGAGCAATTGTAGAGACAGTTGCCTCTGGTGGATTTGAACTGCTGAACGTGGAAAATGAGGTTAAAAATCTCGAAATTTATGCAGATCCCCTCTTTGAGAAGGTGATCTTCAATCTCTTTGACAATGCCGTCCGTCATGGTCAAAAAATAACCCTTATCCGGTTCACGAGCGAAGAAACCCCGGAGGGTCTCAAACTGATCTGTGAAGACGATGGTGTCGGTGTGCCATCTGATGTCAAGGAGAAGATCTTCAATCGGCAATATTACCAACACACCGGTCTGGGGCTCTTTCTATCAAGGGAGATTCTCTCGATCACCGGGATGAGTATTACTGAGACAGGTGTGCCGGGAGAGGGTGCACGGTTTGAAATTTCGGTGCCGGACGGGTTGTGGCGGTTGGTGTAATCACCACCAACACTGAAAGGAAAGAGTGCCCCCTAATTTACTATTCAACCCAGAATCTTCCTTGAAAACCATCAGAAAATCCAGTAGAGCCCATGCCTCTTATTTTGGAATATCTGGCATCTACAGTATGGGCACATATCCCACAGGGCTGGGAGAAATACCAGAAACACCGTCACCGAAGCACCGGCCACACACTAAAACCATGCGCCCCTCACCTCTCAGCCAAACGCAATCCTTTTCATCTTCTTAAAAAAACGCTGCTCCTTTCTCAGATTTTCACGCTCTTTTCCTATTCATTTCACTTACAGACTACCCATAGTTTATTCTTAATTACTCCCCGAATCCATGTTAAAAATGAGAATGGCCCCTTAAAATTCAGGAAGTCGGGTTCCGGCCTGATCAGAAGCTTTATCGGAACCATCGGGAACCCTCACCTGTGTCAAGTGAAAACCGTGCTTGAAATGAATATTTCAGGCGCTGTCTGATGAAATGGATGTACCATTTCATTGAAACCGGCACAGGAACCCACAAGAGGTTACGTATGAACAGAAATCTGAACAGAAAACCAGACCACCGGTCCCGACAAACCATGACCGAACGCCGGGCCCGTTATCAGAACAGTCCGCTCTGTGATGAACATCTCACAGCAGCGAAAATACAGCAGAATATGTGTTTCATCGCCAATACCGGGGTGAACGCATGAAAAGAACAGGCGGCAGCCCCCCAGCTCAAACGTCAAATAAGAGAACAGAGACTGCCAACAGTATTTCCACCGGCAAAAATAAAGCCCTTTGTACTGTTGCAGCCATACTGAGCCGCCTCTACAGAAGTCCTTTCGGAGGAGTGAACCATGACCGTTCTTGAAGACTGTTCCCTATCTATCCGTGACCGGTCACTCCGGCACTTTTCTCTCTCAGAGGAGCGAAACGAACTTCTGACACAGATGAAAGAGATTGAGACAGTCGTGGCCGGTGCCGTCGATGACGAGTACGCTGCGACAAAAGATAAGTCTCTTTCCAACGCTGACAAACGCCGGCAGGAGACAGCCCGGCGGTGTGGTGATGACCCGTCCTACGCCGCAATGAGCGAACGGACAGAAGAGATCCGGCGGGAAGCGGTCACGATTTCAATTGAGATCAGTTACCTGAAACGGTGCTATCAGAACATGCTTGTTCGCCTGCGCTGTTCGGACCAGCCGGAGATATTCCGGGAACTTTTTGGAGCTAAGGAGGCATAGATGCAGCCATTACAGGACACCTACGCTCTACCGAAGGTTTTCTTCGGCCCGGAGCTTTCCCGGACCGGCACGGCCGTAATCCCGGAAGACAGATTCGCTTCAGAGGCTGAGATACTCCCGGCTGCTGACGGATTTCGGCCATTCCCTGCGGTGAGAATGGAGCATGATGCACGACGGTTTGTGGTGCATGACCCACGGTTTTGCCGGGCGGTCGTGCGGATGGCAGAACGCTGCGGATGGCATATCCGGACAGCGCAGACCGGCACCCGGGTCTATGCTCCCCACATTCTCTTTCTGGTCACACCCTCCTCAACACTGGTGCATTCGGATGAACCGGCCCTGCTGTGTCCCTACGCGGACCGGCTTGCCCGTGCATTCGGGCCGGACACTGATGGCAGTCTGATTGCCGCTTGTCTGCGTGAGGAACTGGCTTCGGATATCATCTACGATGAAGGGACACCGGTCATGTGCGACCCGGCAATTCGTCAGGATGGTGTACCGGTTTGTGCAGACGAACCTGGCCGTCATGCAATCCGGCATGAGAGCTGTTTTCTCCGGGAATCAGCGGAGGTTTTTGCATGAATGCTTCAGCCCTTCTGCTGGTTTCTGCAGAGATCCCTGCGGAGAAGAAGAACCGGATCCTGTCGCTGCCCCGGATTACCCCGGTACAGTACTCGTATCTGCAGGCCATTGCAAAGCATCCGGGAATCTGTGCCAACCGGGCCGGCCGGGTCATTGGCCGGAAACATAGTTCATCCCATGATTTAGTGAAAGCACTCATCAGGATGAACCTGGTATCACGGCAGGAAAATCCGTTTCTGTCATCCCCAACAGGTATTCCTCTGTTTGTTACGTCCACCGGCTGGCATCTGCTTACGGTGCTTCAGGAGGCGGGTCTGTGAGCACGGTTCAGGAGGTTGTGCGCCGGGAGCTCTCGTTTCTTGCCCGGTGCGACGATGAAGAGGAGCTTGCTGCAGCACTTGATGGCTATAAGGAGTGGGAACTCATGGGGTCGGTTCTGGTTTCGGAAGCGAAACGGCGGAAACGTACGCTTGCAATCGACCGCCTGACGTCCCGGCTGAACGTTATGACGGGGCGGTGAGAGACATGGAGCGGATGGTTCAGACGAATCCGGATGCACGGTGCCTGCATGCAATCAGCCGATACAAAGGCACGGACCCATTTTACTATTCGGAGGTGAAGGGCTTCGTACGACACCAGATGAAACTCAACAAGCTGGTAATGTTTGGCTGGGTCGTGTCAGAACGAAGGGGTAGTGAGAGGGTACTGGTCTACCAGATGACATGGGAAGCATACCAGCGGGTGACCCGGTTGTTTGCCGCTGATCATGAAGAGGAGGTCCCGGTGCAGGAAGAGCACCGGACCAGTACTCCGTTTTTCCGGGAGAACAGGATTGCCCGGATTATTCAGGGTATCTGGGAGCAGGAACCCCAGGACAGTTTGGAGATGGTGGCAGGATGGTGAATTGCTGATGAGATTTACTGAACAACCGTATGATGAGCTCCCGGCAAACCTTGAGGGGATGCTTCGGTCCGGCTGGGCGTTTTTGATAGCGGATGATAATGTAATTCAGGCCGTGGAGATGAAGATAGATCCGGAGGGTTTCACCGTGATAATGATTCCGGGGGCAGGACTGAAGCCGATGACGAAGGTTCTTATTCTGGTGAAGGTGGCGGCTCTTCTTGACGAGACGGTTCCTGACCGGGAGAAGATTCGGGCTCTTTGGTGTGAATGGAAGATGAATCCGGCGTCTGGTACAATGGACCTTGGGGTGATGTCGGTTGCGTTTGAGGATGAGGAGGTAACGGCGTTGGTAGAGAGGATGCTGGAAGAATAGTGGGGGTGAGATTTCATTGCAGGTTTTTTTACTTTTTAAATTAACCATGTTGAATCAGAATTGATGATATATCAGCTTCTTTTTTAATATCACATGCCCCACCACCAATTCTTTTTTTCAATTCTTTTTTAGGAGTTTTTGTATCAACAGGAGAGGAATGTTTATTGTAACAAATGTATGCCATCCAATTGATTTTTAAGTCAGAATTTCCCTTAAATTGAGAAACTAAACAATTATATGTATTCTCTATTTGATCGACGCCCTTAGTAATATCATTCCCTTTTGCCTCAACTAACATTAATGTATAATTGTTTTTAGTCATATCTCTAAAATAGACTAGAAGATCACATAGTTTTCCTTCAAGCCCAAATTTATCTCTGATGGGGGAATCCTCTCCAGATTTGTCTCCTATACGAAAGAAGGCCACTCTATAATTTGGAGAGATTGGAGGCTGATATACAATTTTGGTTCCACTCTCTTCAAATTTCACTCCATTGATAAATGTATAAGGAAATATTGTGTTGAATGGCATAAAATTCAAATCCTGTCATAAAGTTCATTGATTGCTTCAGAGACCTCACTAAATGTCCCCCAATTTATCAACCCGTCCTCTTTATCCAAAATATCAGTTGCTGTATTATTTTCAAAAAGATAGACAGAGACATCATTTTTGTCTATGAAAGCCTCTTCAGATTTGAGGTAGAATAAATCTTTAATAGAATCTGGTTCCGGGTTCTCTTTTGCCTTCATAAGATTTACAAGATGATCTACAAAATAAGGACTATGTGTTGTGAGAATTACATTTATCCCAGAGTTTACCAACATCGTTAGAATTTCAATAAATTGTGTCTGTGATTTTGGATGTAAATTAATTTCAGGTTCATCAATGATTATTAAGTCATTTTCTTCCGAGAAATATTTCAGATATATTACCAAGGATGATAAATCCTTAACCAAAGATGATGAGGCTGACAAATCTAAGTCTATCTTTCCTTTTGGAGAATTGTAGCTGTATATCAATTCTTTTTTATTGATATTTTCGGCTTCTTTATAATTGATTGAACCTTGAAGAACACATTTTTCCAATAATGAAGAGATTTCTAGATATTTTTTTACTTCAGGCTTTTTTTGAGCAGATTTGAGCCGATCATTAATATCAACCTTCATTGAACGTGCTATCAAACCTATAAAGTTCATTACAGGGAAGGGCAGTTCAATATTATTTCCCTCACTTTTTGGATCATAATCCTGCTCTGCTTCTTTTACTTCGTGAATTAGAATCGGATTGAAAAAAGTTATTAAACCCGTTCTTTCAGCTGGGAAATAACAATCGTCAGAATATATTGATCTATGGATTGTCTCAAAAATTCGTTTTAGGATAAAATCCTTTATCACTGATGGTGGAAATTCTTCAGGTAGTTCCTCATATTCTGTGTAAAAATGTATGATATCTTCATTACGTTCTTTGACTGCTTTTAGCAAAGATTCTCCTGTCTTTTTTTTGGAGATTCCTCCCTTTGTTTTCATTTTTTTCAAATTTAGAATTTTTTTATCAATATATTCGTCGCTAAACTGAAAGTTGATTTTGAAATCTTTGAAATCTCCATATTTTGTCGCAAAAAATTTGTCCAGCCAATTTCGTGATAACTCGCCAACCTGATTGAAGTAAACTTCTCCGAAATCTTTTAGAAATTCAGCGATATCAACATCTGCTCTTCCTTCAGAAAATATTTGATCTAATGCTTTTTTGATAGAAGGAAACTGTTCATAGTCATCCGATTCTGAATAAGATTTTTGCATCTCGTTCCAGCCGTTTTGCCCGATTATTCCAGATATTGTATAGGCTGCCCAAGACTTTCCTGTTCCCGGAGGGCCAATAAATACTGTTAATGGTTTGACCGTGATATCAGCAGAATCAATCGCTCCTAAATTTTGTATTGAGATTTTCATTATTGATTCACTGTTTAAGATTACGTCCCTTAAAAGTTAATTGTAACGTTGATTCAGATCAATAATTTCCAACTTTTGAATAGACTTGCTCCATAACAATAAGGAGATTTTTTACCCCATCACCACCTGCACCAACACCCCGGCAACGACTCCCACAACCGCCCCCAGCACCCCGGCAACGCCGGTCATTCGCTTTTCAACGCCTACATGTTCTGCTTTCCATTCTTCCAGCCGGCGGACCCGTTTCTCCAGGTCAGCGTCACAGCTTTTCATCTCTTCGAGCGTCCGGCAGATCCATTTAATGTGTGCCGCCTGCTCTACCAGAAGCTGATTTGATTTCATTACCAGCGTGGTAATATCCTGTTCATTCATACCTGCCATGTTTTGATTTGGTGCAGATAAGAATACTGTAATTGTCCTGTATTTACCGCCGGATGATGGAATGAGACGATCAGAAGCTTTATCGGCACCGGCGCAGACGTTAGAGTCAGACCCCGGCACCATCCACCATTTTGCCTAACCACGGAACCCATCTGCGTTGCGCTGTGCGGGGAGGAGAACAGAAAAATGGCAGCGAATTTTACGCAGACCCAGATTGTCAAGTCCGCCGAGCGGAGCAATACCGCTCCGATTGTGGACGTGACCACCTTCGGGACCGTGCTGAGTGATCTTGTCACCAGCAAACCCGGAGCAGACAGTGCAGAGATTGCTTCAGAATACTATACCGTCAAATTCTTCATCTATGATGTGGAGCTCAACAAGCTCGGCGAGATCACGATGAAGGTTCCGTCGGCAGCCGCCTATACGCAGGCGATCACTGAGGTCATCACGAACGGTGCCTTTGATGCGGTGGCAACTGCCTGTGCTGAAGGAGCAACTGTCGAGCGCAACCAGTCCGACGATGTGTTCAGCGCCCGTGTGAAGCTCACCCAGACCGAGGAGAACGGTGACGAGATCTTCTACGTCACGCTTGGTCGTGAGAAGACCCGCATCACCTCGTATGAGGCCGACGCAGTCCTGACCTCCGTAGAGACCTGGGCCAATACCCAGACGGCACTGGCCTGAGCGGGGTTTCCCCCCGTTCCCTTTTGAGGTGATATTCTATGACTGAATTTACCCCTACGGCAACCGTCAAGCGTGCTCTTCTGACCTTCCCGGCCCGGCTGACCCTTGCCCAGCACATCGCTCTTGTAACAGAGATCCTCACTGATCCGTTCAGCTTCGGGACCGTGGAGCAGACAGAGAGTGAGTACTCGTATGTGACACAGATGCTGGATGCCGACGGCAAAAAGACCGCAACCATGCGGATTGAGACGCCCATCGGCAGTGCCGAATCCGTTCCGTATGGCTATGTGAATCTGATCGACAATCTGAGCATCCCGGACCCGGCGTTTACGGACGCTACTGAGAGCCATGACGCAACCGACGATCTCTTCCACGCCCGGTTCAGGTGCGAGAACAGCACCGAGTCGTTCTACCTGACACTGGACCGGGCTGAGATGGTTGTTTCCAGCTACGAGGACGACGCCGTTGTGACCGCTGTTGAGACCTGGGCGAACACGAAGACTGAACTCGGCGGCGAGGGAGGTGTCTGATCATGGCTGACTTTACGGTAACTTCCATGGTGAAAGTCTCGGACCGGCCCCTTTCGACCCCGTTTGCGACTCATGAGGCGGTCCTTGCCATCGCTGAAGCACTGGTTACGGACAATCCGTTTGAGGCCGCTGAGATTGCCATCTCCCGCAAGCGGTTCACCGGCACCTATGCGATGCATGATACCTCGGTTGAGAACTGCCCGGTCTCGGTCATCAACATCACGGACTATGACAAAAAGACCGCCGATGCCTGGATGTATGTCAAGCTGGACACCGGGTTCCGGGATTCGGTTGGCTTTGATGAGCTCACTGATGCGGAGGCCGGTTATCCGAACGCCACCTCAGCGAGTGTGACGGTGAAGGTCAAAAACGACAATGAGACGTTTTTTGTGGCCTTTACGAATGAGAAGGTCCGGGTTTATTCCTATGAGGATGATGGTGTCGTAACGGCACTTGAGACCTGGGCGGATGGGAAAGCTGTGCTGGGGTGAAGTGGTAAACCCCTCACTCACTCATTTTCATTATCCTTTTTCTGAGTTGTTTCAATAGTGCCTCTACACGAGCTAGCCGATGTTGCCGTTAATTTGAGTTCAACGACAGCACGGTTCACTTCACGAACCAATTCATCTTCTGTTGGCAGACCTTTCAGATAATATTCGGATACACACATTGGTTTTGTCATACCCCGCAGCGAATATTCCGCCACAATGTTATTGTGTTTATTGCAGAGTAGAATCCCGATGGTCGGTCCATCACGGTCCGGTTCACGTTCCTGTGCATCAACAGCGGAGAGATAAAAATTCAGTTTCCCGGCATATTCTGGCTTAAAATCATCAATCTTTAGTTCAATTACAACGTAGCAATGCTGTTTCGTGTGATAGAACAGCAGATCAAGTTCATAATCCTGATCACCTACAACAAGCGGATAGTATTCTCCAACAAACGCAAATCCCCGGCCAAGCTCAAGCAGGAAATCTTTAAGGTGATCAACCAGAGATTTCTGTAATTCCCGTTCAGAGATCTCTTCGGAAAATCCCAGAAAATCAAAGATGTATGGATCTTTCAGAATGCCCTGAATTAAATCAGACTGTGGTGCCGGGAGTGTTTCATGCAGATTTGTGATTGCTTTACCCTGTCGCTGAAACAGGCCACTTTCAATCTGATGGGTGAGCACACTACGGGACCAGCCGTTCTCGACACTCTTCTGTGCGTAAAATAAACGCTCGTCTCGCAGCTTGATTTTTTGCAAAATAACCAGCGTGTGACCCCAGGGAATTTCTGCAACAGCTTGTTGCAGTTTGGTCTGTTTTATATGTTAGTTCAGAATGTTTTTGTGCAGGATCATTCTATTTTTTAGCGACTGTAAGTAGAGCCATGCCTTTTCAGACATGGAAACTCGCCGGGGTCTTGACCGGATGCAACGACAATTACCGGCTATTCTATTCCGCGTAACAAGATCCTTATGCGGATTTTTAAAGATCTGGATCTTGTGGAATATCTCGGTTCCGGAATGCCCCGCATTCTGAAGGCTTATCCAAAGGAGTCCTTTATTTTCACTGCGAATTTTGTTCGTACGGTTTTTCCGATGGACCCGGCTGCACTGGAACTTGAAGAGGACGCAGGAACCAGGAAAATATCAGCAGATGCAGACGAAAAAAGTTCACAGAAAAGTTCACAGAAAAGTTCACAGAAAATTCTGCAGCTTGTGAGAGAGAACAACACGATCACGACAACAGAAATGGCAGAATCTTTGGGAATTAGCAGAAGGGCGATTGCAAAACAGATAGACAATCTCAAAACCGAGGGGAAGTTACAACGCATCGGTCCCGACAAAGGCGGGCATTGGGAGGTCTTGGATGAGAACTAATGGTCCCGGATTTTGGGTGAGGTCGAACTGGCTGAATTTACGGTAACTTCCACGGTGAAGGTCTCCGACCGGCTCCTTTCAACGCCGTTTACGACCCATGAGGCGGTCCTTGCCATCGCTGAAGCACTGGTTACGGCCAATCCGTTTGAGGCGGCTGAAATTGCCATACTATTGGATTATCTGAATTACGATTATGAGACGGGATAATCTTAATTGAAAAGTACCGTTTCGAGTTCTATGAACCAGTCAATTTCCTGTTCTCTGCATGTTTCTATAAATTTCTGTAGCGCCTTCTTTAAGTGGTCTCTATCCGTTCTATCAATATTTTTGCCGGTAATAGCACGGACCTGTGACTCCAATGAGTCTGGAATGAAGAAAACAGAATGCTTTGTTTTGCTTTTAGTAAGATGAAAATTATCTGACATCGGGACTAGAATGTCCTCCCTGAACCGGTCAGAGGTCTCCCGCCGCAACCGCTTGAGATTTCCTGAATCACTATCAAGACAGAGGAACATGACGAATGAACCCTCTCTTTGTTCATAAAGGACTTTGAAATTCTCAATGCAACGAAGATTCCCACCCTCATCTTTGATGAGATATCGGATTCCTTTTCCCTTTCGTGGATTGATAAAATCTCTTATAACCAATGTTTCAGAATTTTGTTTTTTTCCGAGCTCTTCATTGGTTACAGTTTTATGTTTTATCTGCTTTTGTTCCAGAAGAAGTGAGAAAAAATAAACATCATGGATTCCTTCACAAAGAATCACCCGCTTTTCAGGCATTTTTTAGATGCCCCGGAGATCGAGATAGAGTTCGTTGATGACCTTCAGTCCTTCATCAGTAGTATAGTCGAATTTCTCAATCGTTTCACCATCAGATGTCATTTTTGAGATAAGCAACATCTCTTTCTCATCTTCAGTCTCAGGGTATTCCAGTGCCCCCTGAATCAGGTCATAGCTATGGGTTGCCATGAAGATCTGTACGTTAAGCTGTTTGCAGTAGGTGAAAAGGATCTCAATAAGAACACCCAGATAGCGGGGATGGAGATGGTTTTCAGGCTCTTCGATAATGAGAATGCCGTTTTCTGACTGCAGAAGGTTGTGCAGGGTTGTAAGAAGAACAATGAACCCATCTCCATGGGCGGCGATAGGAATTTCTTCAATCTCTCGACCTTTACGGTAGAGCACATTATTCTGAGTCAGACGCTCAATATTTTTTACCAGGTTGTGTTCTTTGATGAACTGTTCCAGCAGATGAATCTCTTTATCTCCGATGTTTTGTAGCTGAAATTTTTCGGAGTGTGACAATTTATTTACAGAAAGGGTATTTTTATGAAATAAAGTATCGTTGCCATAAATGATCCAATTTATTGGAAACGAGGGTAGTTGTAACTTTTTATTAGATAAGAACGTTTCAGGCCTATCTGATATCTTATCAGTTATTTTTGGGTTCTCTATTTTTACAAGATTTTTATATAGTTCGTTCACCCCTTTTGGGTAATAAGGAGTCAGACCAAGGCTGTAGTCAGAAATAGTGACAATAAAGTCGACATTATCTAAGAGAATTTTCAAATATTGATCTTTGTAATCCTCGTTGGATTCTAAAGGATCTACGAGTTGTTCAATGATATCTCTACGGACTTTCACATAGATTTTCGGGTCTGCTTTCCTGCAGTCTTTCAGATTTTTATAGATGGTTACATGGTTTAGATCTGAGTTGATGACAGCCTGCAGTTCATGATTCTTTACATTATAGGTTTCAAAAACAGAATCCATTTGGAATTGGGTATCTCTCCCAGTGGTATTGATATAGATGGCATCCAGAAGGGCCGATTTTCCGGTATTATTCTGCCCGGTGATGATATTGATCTGGTGGGGCTTATAGTCCAGTTCACCGATTGCCCGGAAATTCTCTATATGTAATGTATTGATTCTGACCATCCTGATCAGTATTTCGGTTGTACCTGTTTATATCTCTTTACCGGTAGACTTTGTTTGATTCATTTGGAATATCTCGTTTACTGTATCTTATCTGTAGGAACAAAATCTGCCCCTTCTGCTCACTCGGACCCTCCTTCCCGTCGGGCTGCTCGCCTCTTGCGAGGGGTTCGGGCGTAAGAATGAGTCGGGAAACCATGAAAAACAGCCGCTTGCGTGAGACGAGCAGCACGAGTTTTGCGAGGGTGCGAGTGAACAGAAGCGGCGTTATCACTAATTTATGTGGTGCACATCACTTCAGCAAGTGTTACGGTGAAGAACGACAATGAGGCGTTCTACGTGGCCATTACGAATGAGAAAGTCCGGGTCTATTCCTATGAGGATGATGGTGTCGTGACGGCACTTGAGACCTGGGCGGATGGGAAGGCTGTGCTGGGGTGAAGTGATCCCAATACTCTTTCTTTTTTTCCTACTTTTATCCAGACAGTATTTTTCAGACATTTTTTGTCATACAGCTCTTCCACACTATCAGGCCGCAACCACTTCCTCACAGAGAATCTCCGCCTGTTCAAGCACCGTTTCAGTTGCCCGCTCCTGTTTGTCCGGAGGATATCCGTGTTTTCGCAGAATACGTTTGACAACAATCTTCATCTTCGCCCGGACACTTTCGCGAAGTTTCCAGTCAATTGTCACATTCTTTTGGATGGCATGGACCAGTTCCGCAGCAATCTCCCGGAGTTCTTCATCTTCCATAACCGCACTGGCGCTCTCACTGTCGGCAATCGCATCATAAAAGGCCAGTTCCGCTTCAGAAATATTCAGCTCTTTACTGCGTTTGTCGCTTTCCTGTATCTCTTTTGAAAGCTTGATCAACTCTTCGATGACCATTGCTGTCTCTACAGAACGGTTCTCATACTTCCGCAGGGTTGCCTCCAGCATCTCCGAGAATCTCCGGTACTGCACTACATTCTTCCGTGCTCTGCCCGACACCTCGTCGTTTAACAGGCGTCTCAGAAGCTCTACGGCGACGTTCTTCTGCGGTAGTGCCCGGACCTCTGCCAGAAATTCATCCGAGAAGATAGAGATATCCGGTTTGGGAAGTCCCACTGCCTCAAAAATATCAATGACGCCGTTTGGGGCCACTGCATGAGATACCAGCTGTTTTATGGCATGGTCGAGGTCTTCACTGGGCCGGCGGGTTTCAGCTGAGGACTTGATAAGCTGAGCACGAATTGCCTGAAAATAAGCCACATCGCTTCTGATACGTTCGGTTTCCGGGTGTGGAACTGAAAGTGCATATGCTTTGGAAAGTCGGTCGGTCTCATCGGCAAACCGCTTTTTACCGTCTTGTAACTGGAGAATATGTTCCATCCCGCCCGGAATCAGGGCTAACCGGACTGCTGGCTCTCCCGTTGCCCAGGCCGACCAGTCAAAGCCGTGCAGCATTGCCTTGCAGACCTCATATTTTTCCACCATGAGCTCAACGGCCTGCTCCTTATCATCGACACTCAGGCCCCGTTTCTTCTTCCCGGCGTCAGTATATTCGTTCATAGCCTCTTTGAGCTGTGGAGCGATGCCGATATAATCGACCACCAGCCCACCGGGTTTGTCCTTAAAGACCCGGTTGACCCGTGCAATTGCCTGCATGAGACCGTGTCCCTGCATCGGTTTGTCGATATACATCGTATGCAGGCAGGGAGCGTCAAATCCGGTCAGCCACATATCCCGGACAATAACGATCTTCAGAGGATCGTTTTCATCGACAAAGCGGTTCCGGATAGTCTCCCGTTCCTGCTTGTTTCTGATATGTGCCTGCCATTCCGGCTTTTCAGAACGACTTCCGGACATCACAACCTTGATAGCTCCCGTCCGGTCATCATCGCTGTGCCAGTCCGGGCGCAGGGCGGTAAGTGCCTGATACATCTCAACGCAGATCCGCCGGCTCATGCAGACGACCAGAGCCTTACCCTCAAAAACTTCCAGTCGGGCTTCAAAATGATTTAAGATATCCTCTGCTACGGTTGTGACCCGTTTCTTTTCACCTACCAGAGCTTCCAGTGCTGCCCATTTGCCCTTCAGTCTCTCGGAGACATACTCTTCTTCATCTTCGGTTATGGTATCAAAGGCCGGGTCGATCTCGGCCGGTGTTGCTTTCAGTTCAATAGGCACATGACGACTTTCATAGTAGATGGGAACGGTTGCCTCATCCAGCACTGCCTGTTGTACATCGTAAATGCTGATGTAATCGCCGAAGACCTCCTTGGTGTCACGGTCCTTCAGGGCAATCGGCGTGCCGGTAAATCCGATAAAGGATGCATTGGGCAACCCGTCCCGGACAAATTTGGCAAAGCCGTATCGTAATTTTCCACTGGTCTGTTCCAGCCGGGCGGCAAGGCCGTATTGGCTCCGGTGTGCCTCGTCGGCGATAACAATAATATTGCGCCGTTCTGAGAGCGTGGGATAGACTTCTTCCCCACCTTCGGGGAAGAACTTCTGGATGGTAGTAAAGATGATTCCGCCGGATTCACGGGTTCCAAGCAGTTCCCGGAGATGGCGGCGGGAGGTTGCATGGTCCGGAGTCTGCCTGAGGTGTTCGTGGCAGCGGGAAAAGGTGGCAAAGAGCTGATCGTCCAGGTCATTCTCATCAGTGATGACAACGATTGTGGGGTTTTTGAGCTCCGGGTGTAGGGCAAGAGCACGGGCGTAGAAGACCATAGTGAGGCTTTTTCCGGACCCCTGGGTGTGCCAGACCACGCCACACCTTCGGTTTCCGGTGAGACTGATGGCCTCAGTGGTGCTTATGAGTGCCTCCCTTACGGCGTGGAACTGGTGGTAGGCGGCGATCTTTTTTATGCGTCCGTGTGTACTGTGCTCTTCAAAAAGGATAAAATCGTGGAGATAAGCTAAGAATCGCTCTTTTTCAAATACCCCTTTGATGAGCACTTCCAGCTGAGTCTGCCCAGGTTCGACGGTGTCGGTGCCATCGATGGTTCGCCAGTGCATGAACCGGTCCTTTCCGGAACTGATGGAACCTATTCTTGCCCCGATACCGTCGGAGATGATGAGTATTTCGTTGTAGTTGAAGAGAGTGGAGATTTGATCTTTGTAGTTCTGGAGCTGGGTAAAGGCCGACCAGATGGTGGCTTTTTCACTTGAAGGGCTTTTGAGCTCGAAGATGGCGAGTGGCAGGCCGTTTACAAAGACAACGATGTCAGGACGGCGGTTCTTCTGGTTTTCGACAATGGTGAACTGGTTGACGACGAGCCAGTCATTGTTTTCCGGATATTCAAAATCAATGCAGCGGGCAACCCCATGACGAATCATGCCGGTGCTGTTCGGATAGGCTGTCGAGGCGGCTGTTTCTGCAACTCCCGGTACGGTTTGTGTTATCCCATTCGGCGCGTATTCGACGTCTATGCCGTTGCTTAGAGCTGCGTGGAAGGCATGGTTATTCTCTTCCATAGCAGGGGAAGCCGGCCGGGTGATACGCCGGTAGGCCTCCTCTATGGCGTGACGGGGAAGGCCGGGATTGAGGCGGAAAAGAGCATCTCTTAACCTGTCAGGGAGGAATGGCTCTTCGTATCGTTCCCGTTCTGCGGCCGGCTCGCCGGGTGCGATATCCGGCCCGTAGGCAAGAGGATAGCCGAGACTCTCAAACCACTGGAGGGCTAGTCGTTCGATGTCGTCTTCGGTGAAGGTTGGGGAGTTCATGGATGGATGGGTCAGATGTCGGGGGGATTATGTGTAGGTTGCAATTTGGCATTCCAGAGGTTACATTGGTTATTGAAGATAAATATGAAGATTTTTCCACGTTTCTCTTTGTTTAGATAACCAAGCTCTGTCAAATGCAGCAGATCGGTGCGTGCTGTCTGATAGACTATACTAAAATTCTCCTGTATTTCACTGATGGTAAAGTACTCATCGCTGTGCCCCATCAGATAACCAAGTTCTTTTGCTTGACGTGTATTTATCTCCTTAATATTTTTTATCAACTTTTTTGTGTAGAGCTGTTCTGTCTGTTTTTCCTCCAGATATTCAAATAAATCACGCAGCGCTTCGTTAAGACAGGAGATATTATACAAAATAAAGTAGGTGAGGTCCATATCGTCATATTCAGTATAGAGATAGGCAAGAGCATATTTTTTCTTTGAACGTAGGATTATCCTTGAAATAGCCATATACTCAAAGAGCCAGTAGCCCTGGGAGAGCACGTACCAATAGAAGAGGCTTCGTGCTGTCCGGCCGTTGCCGTCCTCGAACGGGTGGATGTAACCAATCAGAAAATGGAGAATAATGCCCCGGATTACAGGATGGATATAGTCTGTTTCTTCTTCACCGGCCACCGACTGAAGAGGGTCAGGTTCTTTGAAATGGTTTGCAAATTTGCATAGTTCCGCAATCATCTCCGGAATTTCAGCAGCTTTCGGTGGGGTATGGTAGACTTTCCCATGAACCGGATCTACTACGACAATATCATCAGAGGTTCTGAATTGTCCAACGAGTTCCGGTTCGAGCGTATCTTTTGTGACATGCTGATGAATTTCACAGATGAGCTCCGGTGTCAGTGGTCGTTCAATGTTTTTTGCAATGAACTGCATGGTCTCGTAGTTATTGAGAACCATTTGCTCACTTTTATTTCGAGGCTTCTTTTTTTTCCGCAGCATTTCTTTTGCTACTTTTTGTGTGGTGACAGCACCCTCCAGAATACTTGAAGCGATGGCCTCATCCATCAGAGAATTAATGATATAGGAATTTTCCATCTGAATAGTTTTGTTTTGGATGCGAATGCTCCCTGAGAGATGGCGGTCAAAGGCATGTAAACTGCGCATAATATTGGGAAGAGCAGTGTATTGCAACACAAGATTGGAAAAACGAACTCCATCTGACCTGAGCATCCGGTACATTTTCATACATGTCCATATCCGTTTTCGCTCAGTTTCGTCTGGCACTCGATATTTCAGCTCTGACCAATAATAGTACTTCTTGTTGAAATCAGCAGCCTTCTTTTGAATATCTGAATCATTAAACCAAGACATAGCGTCTTCATCACTAAGAATATTCAGTGGTTCTGGTGGCTGTTCGGGTAGTGTTTTCATAGAACCTTGCCTAAATACTAAATTTAGGCTGGTTAGTATTTATTTGTTGTTGGATAATGGTTTGTGGAAATGCAAAGAGAACTGATCGCAAATACTAATCTAAACTATTTTAGTAGATTTTAGTAGTTGACATCAGTTCGGAAAAAAGATCTCCAAATACTAATCTAAACTATCTTAGTAGATTTTAGTAGTTGACATCAGTTCTGGAAAAAGATCTCCAAATACTAATCTAAACTATCTTAGTAGATTTTAGTAGTTGACATCAGTTCAGGAAAAAGATCTCCAAATACTAATCTAAACTATCTTAGTAGATTTTAGTAGTTGGCATCAGTTCCGGAAAAAAGATCTCTAAATACTAATACTATACTATTTTAGTAGATTTTAGTAGTTGGCATCAGTTCCGGAAAAAAGATCTCTAAATACTAATACTATACTATTTTAGTAGATTTTAGTAGTTGGTTTTTGATTCAGAGAACTAAAGAATACAAGTCCTCAGAAGGTGCCGAAAGGGGAATAAATTATGACAGGAATTTCCAGAGAGGAAAGTTTCCTGAACATAAGAGGCTTTACCTCTGCCCAGTTTAGCCCGCCATTTCCACACCCGAGGGCTGGGAGAGCCAGTGATGTAACATCCCACTGATGATAATTCTTCAGAATGACATCAAGCCCTTTTTCAATATATTCTATCCTGGAAGGATAGCGCCAATGATTCTTTGTGGGGAAATTGATGATGGAATTTCCAAAGAAATCTATATAGAGATAAGGGACGCCGGGATGCACTTCTTTGTTTTTACAACGCTTCTGATAGTCCCGGAACATATCAGGATAATGTCGCTTAAATTCAAGAGCAATCCCTTTTCCCATGACTCCCACGCAGTTGACTGTATTTACGAGTGTCTGAGACGGATCGTTTAAGATGTTACCTGAAAGGAGTGTTATTGTCATGACGTTCTCTGAGGAGAAAAATTACTCAGGAGTCCCGATAAGACTTGTGCCGGATAATAAATCATAGGGCGATTATTTTTTCGAATATTTATACAGCTCATTCTTCGGCAACATATTCCCGGTTGCTCCATGATACCAGACGGGCATCTGTCTCAAATCAGGTACGCGGGTTTCCATAAGGCAGACATGCCATCGCCGTCACCTTCACTGTACGGTAAAAGAGAGGTCGATTACTGCAAGCATTGCCTCTATGAGATTCAGTCTACCGGAAGCAACATGTTCAGCAGATGTGCGGATTTCCAGCACATCTCCGTTTAATTTCACGCCGAATCGTTTGAGGGTCGTCATTAGCAGAGCCTTTCGCCCAGGAGTGTCAGGTTTCCAGCCTGAAAGTTCCAGATCCTGAAGGATGTACCCGGCATCCGTTATTACAAGTTCCCCGTTCCGGCGTTGTATGTAGATCTGAAGATAGTCATTGTGGGAGTCAAGATAGGGTGTCGTTATTTCAATCCATTCGTCCAGATGCTTCACCTCCTCCATCTGTTTCACTTGTCTCACCTGCTTTTTTCCCGAAGCGCCCGATGTCAGTACTTTAAAATCTGACAGAACGCTCCTCACAGATTCACCTCAAAACACCACTCAAAACTGTCCACGATGCTCCTATTTTCAAGTTAATCTTCCAAATTTCGGTTTGATCGGGTAATTCTTCAA
>Ga0222639_1000229_pt1 | contig 26658 bp, 22 predicted proteins | sample AntAcemetagen185_FD_179863 | JGI IMG/M metagenome (GOLD analysis project Ga0222639, IMG submission 179863) | Saline water microbial communities from Ace Lake, Antarctica - #185 | ecosystem: Environmental > Aquatic > Non-marine Saline and Alkaline > Saline | place: Antarctica: Ace Lake...
TGATAATCTAAATTATTTATTTTTTCTGGATTAAAACTTAAATATTCTGATTTATATAACCATATTACTTTTGACCAATTTAAACCAATTGAAGCACAAAATTTTCTTGGATTTTGCCTAAATAGTGGTAACTGAGTGTTGTTATTTCTTTCGTCTTTAAACTCATCATTGTTAAAATATAAAATAATTAATTTTTCTTTTTCTGATTCCGAAAGATTAAAATTAGAAAACTTACCTATTGACACTTCCGTAGAAATACTTAGCAGAAAATTAAATATCTCTTTTTTTTCTTTTATTATTGAATCTTTATGAATATTCTCTGTTTTTACCGTTTCCTTTTTTTCTTTTTTCTTATTCATTGTTTCCCTCGCTTTAATTTCCGGGTAAATAACGTCAATTTTATTTATTTTCATTATTTAAATTAATATTAATTTTATCAAACCAATCTTGAATCAAATTAAACAAACCTTTTAGTTTTGTAAAAAATAAAGCAGAATAAATAAAATTTTATTAAATTTTAAATAACTTTTTTTGTCCATTATTGTCTCCACATTTAATACATACAGTCATTTTAAGGTATATTTCATTAATAAGCAAGAGAAATAATATATTTTCTATTGTTCTACACTTTCTCAAAAGCCCCAACTCTGTTCCGTTTGCCCAACTTTAGTAAACAATTGCATAATTTCAGTAATAAAAAGCAAGTGTAATGAAGTCAGATCTTTTGGTCATTTTTATTCTTGATATTGTAAAAATATTTCAGTATTCTTTAGTAATTAATAGAGAGTTTTAAATGAATAAACACAAATTTACAAAAGAGCTTTATAACGAAGAATTTTTATTAAAAATACCTAAGACCGATTTGCATTTGCATTTAGACGGTTCGTTACGACTTCCAACTTTGATAGAGCTGGCAAAAAAAGAAGGAATAAAATTACCAAGTTATTCCGAAGCTGGAATGCGAGATAAAATTTTTAAGGATTCTTACGCATCACTTGATGAATATTTGAGAGGATTTAGCTATACTTGTGCCGTAATGAGAACGAAAGATGCGATAGAGAGAATCTCTTATGAGTTGGCAATTGATAATCAAAATGAAGGCGTCCGTTATATTGAAGTTCGATTTGCTCCTCAAACATTGATGAGTGATGATATGTCGTTTGAAGATGTAATGAATTCGTGTTGGAAGGGGCTTGAAAGAGCAAAGAAAGAATTTAACTCACATTCAGAAATTTTAAATGGTGAAGAACCGCCATTTAATTATGGAATAATTGTTTGTGCAATGCGGTTTTGTGATAAAAGATTTTCTCCATTTTTTGCATCGTTTTTTAAAAATCATAAATATTCCGCTCCACTTGAAACAATAAATCTTGCATCACAAGAGCTGGCAAAAGCAACAACGAAAATAGTAAATGAAACAGATATACCAATAGTCGGATTTGATCTCGCCGGAGCTGAAAAGGGTTTCCCTGCTGACAATCATATTCAATCTTATGACATTGTCCATCGGAATTTTTTAAGCAAAACAGTTCACGCTGGCGAAGCTTATGGACCTGAATCGATTTTTCAAGCTATTACAGATTTGCACGCAGATAGAATCGGGCATGGATTTTATTTATTTGATGAAGAAAAGGTGGTAAGTAAAAAAAATAGAAAAAATGCAAAAAAATATGTATTAAATCTTGCACAATATATTGCAAATAATCGTATTACATTAGAGATCTGTCCTACAAGTAATTTACAGACAAATCCTGATTTAAAAGGTAGTATGAAAAATCATCCGATAAGAAAAATGATTGATAATAAACTTTCGATTACTATAAACACAGACAATCGACTTATTTCAAATACCACTGTAACTAAAGAATTACAGCTTGTTATAAAAGAAATGAAAATTACTCCTGCTCAGTTGAGAAATATAATTATTTATGGATTCAAAAGATGCTTTTATTATGGTTCGTATGTTGAGAAAAGGGACTATGTGAGAGATGTTATTGATTACTATGAAAAAATAACAGAAGAATTCCTTGGTAAAGGAATAATTTATCACATTTAGATAATTTTAAGAAATAATAAATAAATTTCTTTTATGTTGTTTAATTAACTGTTTTTTAATAAATTTCAATATGAGAGAGAATAAAAAGAACACAAATAACAATTGTTGTTTTTATATAGTTTTAATAATTGTTTTATTTACAAATATTCTTTCGGCTGCATCCGCAATTTCCGGATTCATTAAAGACAATAAAAATGGTGAGCCGATTTCCTATGCAAATGTTTTTCTAAAAAATACATCTTACGGAGCTGTAACAAATAGTGATGGATATTTCTATTTTAAAACAAATTCTGTAGGGGAATTTACACTGATGGTTAGTATGATGGGATATAAGAAAATTGAAAAAGAGATAGTAATAATAAAAGATACTTCACAGAAAGTAAATTTAAATATGGAAACGGTAACTATTGAGCTGGGTGAAATAACCAAAACTGGAGAAATTGAAAAGTTTAGACAAGATATTAGAATAAGCACAATAAACTTAAGTAATAATGATTTGCGGTCGTCACCAGTTGTTTTAGAATCTGACATTTTTCGCACGATCCAGCTTCTTCCAAGCGCAACAGCTGGCAATGATTTTAGCAGTGCCTTATATGTTCGTGGTGGCTCGCCAGATCAAAATCTGATTTTATTGGATGGAATAACTGTTTATAATCCATATCATCTTGGTGGTGTGTTTTCAACATTCAATACGGATGCTGTAAAAGAGGCAAATTTTATTGCCGGTGGATTTCCTGCAAAATATGGTGGTAGAATGAGTTCGGTTTTGAGTATTGTTAACAGAGAAGGGAACTCTAAAAATTTTGAAGGACAGGGGAATATTTCTCTTATTTCAACTAAGTTGTTATTAGAAGGGCCAGTTCCAAAAGGATCGTTCATGGTCGCCGGAAGGAGAACATATTTTGATGGATTATGGGAGTTGATCAGAAAACCGATCAATAAAAAACGAGATGATAATCTACCACCTTTTCCATATTATTTTTATGATCTCCAAGGTAAAATAAATATAGATATTAATCAAAAACATAGAACGACATTTAGTGGTTTTTTCGGTGATGATGTGCTAAGCATTGAAGAAACAAGCACAGAGGGGACAAGAGAAGATTATGATTATTCTTATTCCAAATTTAATATTGATTGGATCTGGGGAAATAGGACTGTAAGTTTAAAACACCGCTGGATAATTACACCAAACCTAATTGGCAAATTTAGTTTAGCACAGAGTCAATTTCATTTTGATGTCGATATACAAGAAGAAAATAAATATTTTGATTCAGATTCTAATTTTATTTCTGAGAATATTAAGTTAAAGATTTTTGATAATATTACTGATGTTTCACCATTTGTAGATTTTGTTTGGTTTTTAAATGATAAAAATACAATTGAATTTGGTTCGTTTTACAAAAAAATTGACTTCAATTTGGGATTAACATTTGATTCAAAGAATTTGGTTGATATTCATTCTAAGCCATCTGAATATGGAATATATTTTCAAGACAAATTTCAACCAAATCCACTTTTGATGATCCAACCCGGAATAAGATTGACTCGTTATGAATTTAAAAATAAAACATATCCCGACTTTCGTCTAAATGGGAAATATTTTCTTTCTGACAAATTTGCAATAAATGCCGCCGTTGGAAATGTGTATCAATTTCTTCAAACAGGAAATCCTGAGACGGAAAATATGAGAATAATTGATTTTTGGTATCCAACTTTAAAAGACCAATCGCCAAGTATGGTTTACAGTTCAATACTTGGTTTGGAATATTGGTACGAAGAAAAAATTCAGATAAAACTTGAAGGATATTATAAAGATTTTAGTCATTTGATAACTTTAGATGATGGATTTATTGTGGCATTTGATAGTGTGAATAATTTTACAGAAGCTAATGGTTATGCTTATGGAGTAGAATTTTTAGTGAAAAAACAACTTGGTAGTTTAACTGGTTGGGTTGGTTATACTTATTCTGTTACAAGAAAAAAGGATGGCAATATTTGGTATCCACCTAAATATGATAAAACACATAATTTAAATATTGTAGCAAAATATGATATTGGGAATAAGTGGTATTTTACTTCCGCTATTGTGTTAAATACAGGGAATCCATACACACAAATATTGGGGAAAATTCATATGTTAGATGATCAGGCTTTAGATGTGGAAAATGATGGTGAAAAATATTATTTTGATGAAATAGATGTTTATGGAGAAAAAAATTCTGAGCGGTACCCTAACTATTTTCGACTTGATATTGGTTTTAACAAAAGAGGAAAATTGTTTAATTTTGATACAGAATTTTATTTTCATGTCATTAATGTAACGAATCATATGAATGTATTTATGTATTGGTGGATGGATAGAGATGATAAAGTTTATCGTCAACCAGTACCGATGTTTCCATTTTTCCCAAGTTTAGGAGTGAAATTTTATTTTTAATAAGTGAATAATATGAAGAAAATTATTTTAATAATATTAATGTTTTTAATGCTATACTCCTGTGGTGATTGGTCTCCACAAGAAGTGATAATTAATCACGAACCGATGCTAAATATTGTTGCTCATTTTAGTAGTACGAACACAAAAAATAATTTTGTCAAAGTTGCACATACTCTTTCAATAAGTGATCCAAGTGAAACAGAAACGGACAGTTTAATTACTGAATATTGGATAGATGACGAAAAGGGTGATACAATAGAGTGGAGCCATAATTATTTTAAACCAAATTATATTATTGAAGATGCTATTGTTTATGCGGTTAATTCTAATTCAGATACAATTCGTTTTAATTATTTGTCCGAAGGAATTTATCTACCAACAGATACGACTTTTCTGTTTGAAGCAAGCGAAGAATATCAATTGAATGTCGTTACAGATGATTTTGACAAAGCTACCGGCGATGTTGTAATTGCAGAAAAACCGGAATTTGTTTTGACAGATACGATTTTTCATTTAGACGACAATAGTTGGACAATTAAATGGTCTGATGCAACGAGTTATAGATATAATGTTGGAATGGAATTGGATTATAAATCATATCAGGATTACGGCGATTATTTTGAATATGAAGTTACGACTGAAGATACTGAATGGAATTATAATACAAGTGATTTTACTTTATTTGATCCGTTCGAAAATTGTGGGAGAGATACTTTAATTGTTTGGATGATTGTTCAATCGGTTTCTGAATATTACAATGAATATTTTAATATTGATAACAATATGGGGATGGGTTATATAACAATTGATGATTTTTATTTGAACTTAGAGAATGCATTGGGAACTGTAATTTCCAGTGCAAAATCTGATAGTCAGAGAGTTGTTTTTATTAAGTAGGATTATTTGTTTTATCGAAGGAGTTTTATTTGCCGAATTTAATACATTTTGTGTTCCTTCCAAAGCAGGGTCAATAAGTTCTTTTTGTGGATCATTTGTATTTGAAATTTTAAAAGGTGATGCGGTGTGGAATATCAATTCACAATCTTTCATTGCATTTTCAAAGGAACCATTTTTTAAAAGATCTGCTTCAAATACTTTTAATTTTCCATGACTATTTTTTGTAATATCAATTAAGTGTTTATATTTATCGGCATTGTCAATATTCCTAACCGTAAATCTTACTGTGTGATTTTTTTCCAATAAATATTTAATTATCCAAGAAGCAATGTAACCGCTTCCGCCTGTAACCAATATTGGTTTGTTAAAATTAATAGTTTTCATTGTGGCTCACTCTTATATTTATTTTTCTTAAATATAGAAATAAATTATTTAATAATGAAATAAAAATTTTTCAAACTATTTTTTGAAATATCATCAATTAAAATTCTGGTTGTAAAAAAGTTAATTTTGTTGTAAACTTGTAGAGTAAAATTAATTAGGAGAAGAAATGTGTGGAGTAGTTGGATATATTGGAAAAAATAATGGAGTTCCAATTATTATTGAGTGTTTAAAAAATTTGGAATACAGGGGATATGATTCTGCTGGAATTGCGGTAATAAATGAAAAAAAATTAAAGATAATTAAAAAACAAGGTAAGGTAGCAGATCTTGAAAAAGCAATTCTCGAAGGAGGCAGATCTTATATAGGAATAGGTCATACCAGATGGGCTACACATGGAGTACCTTCAGAAGAGAACGCACATCCACATCAAGATTGCACAGGCAAAATCGCTGTTGTTCACAATGGAATAATCGAAAATTATTTGTCATTAAAAGATATGTTGATTTCTGAGGGGCACAAATTTAAATCAGATACAGATTCGGAAGTAATTGCTCATTTGGTTGAAAAATATTATAGTGATGATATTTATAAAGCTGTAAAAGAATCAATAAAATTAATGGATGGTTCTTATGCAATTGCTGTGTTGCACAGTGATCACCCCAATCAAATTATTGCTACAAAAAATAAAAGTCCGCTAATTCTCGGTTTAGGTAAAAATGAAAATTTTATTGCATCTGATGTTCCAGCAATTTTAAAATACACAAATGATATAATATTTTTAGAAGATGGTGATTTATGTCAAATATTTAATAAAAATATTGTAATAAGAAATTCTAACGATAAAATTATTGATAGGCCAGTTAAAAAAATTGATTGGAATTATGAGATGGCACAAAAGAATGGATATGATAATTTCATGTTGAAAGAAATTTTTGAACAACCTAGAGCAATTCAAGAAACAATAATTAGTAGAATTTCTGAAGATAAAGGGAAAGTGTATTTTAAGGAAATAAACTTGAGCGATGAAAAAATAAGAAATATTAAGAGAATTGTTATTGTTTCTTGTGGCACTTCATGGCATGCGGGATTGATTGGTAAAATATTTATTGAAAAAATGGCAAGAATTCCGGTTACGGTTGAGTATGCTTCAGAGTTTAGATATAGTGAGCCGATAATTAACGAAAATACTCTTGTCATTGGAATAAGTCAATCTGGTGAAACAGCAGATACATTAGCGGCAATGAATGAAGCGAAAAAATATAAAAGCAGTATTATTTCAATTTGCAATGTTGTTGGAAGTTCAATTGCTAGAATTTCGGATGGTGTTATTTATACGCATGCCGGGCCAGAAATTGGTGTAGCTTCAACAAAAGCATTTACGACTCAATTGGTGGTTTTATATTTTTTCTCGGTGTTTCTAGCAAGGATCAATAGAAACATTTCTATTCCTCAAGCAATAATTAGAATGAAAGGAATCAGAAATTTACAAAGAGAAGTTGACAATGTGTTAAAATTGAATTCACAAATAAAAAAGTTAGCTGAAATATTTTACAAAAAGAAAAATATTCTATACATAGGAAGAGGTGTTGGTTTTGCAATTGCTCTCGAAGGAGCTTTAAAGCTTAAAGAAATATCATATATTCATGCAGAAGGATATCATGCGGGGGAAATGAAACACGGTCCAATAGCACTTATTGATAAAAATATGCCAGTTGTTGTAATAGCTTTGAAAGGAAGAAGGTACAATAAAATAATGAATAATATTGAAGAAATCAAATCTCGACACGGTGTTGTAATTGCTATTGTTACTGAAGGTGACGAAAGAATAAAAAAAATAGCTGATTATACAATTCCTATTCCTGATGTTAATGAATTTTTAAGCACTGTATTATCAATCATTCCATTACAATTGTTTGCATATCATATTGCAATAAAAAAAGGATGCAATGTAGATCAACCAAGAAATCTTGCAAAAAGTGTAACTGTAGAATAAACCGTGATTTAATTACAAATTCATTAATAAATCGCTTATAAAAAAATAGGAAAATAAACAAAACTTACTCTCCTATAATAGTAAATGTACTAAATGCAGATTGAAAAAAACTTAAAAGGTCGATTAAAACCTTTTAAGTTTATATTTTTTTCACATTATTTATTAACTAAAATCTCTGTCTTTAATAGTTTTACGTCTATTTTTTTTAGCTTTTTCAACGGCTAGATCAACCAATTCACGCACAACATCTGATAACACTTCTGGAACATTTCCTGCAGTATGCATCCCTTTTTCTTCTTTTAGGTATTTCTTTAATTTCGATGCAACAATTAATACTTCTTTTTTGTTTCCCATTGTTTTCTCCCCTTTGTTTTATGGTTTTTCCCATTTTTAACTCTAAACAACGAAATCTACAAAAAAATAATATAAACACAAACAAAAAATCATTTTTTTTTATTTGTTATAAAAATAGTAACATATTTCAATATTTTCATTTTATATATTAATAATAATTAGTATAATTCAACAGGAGGATTTGATGAGAGATTTTACTTTACATATACCAACAAAATTTATTTTCGGGATAGATTCAGTCGAACGCATTGGAAAGGAAATAAAAAAGCTTGCTAATAATGTTCTTGTTGTTTGTTCATCCGGTAGTGTAAAAAATAGCGGGTTATTAGATAAAATAAAAAAGAATTTGAAAGATTCAAAAGTAAAATTTAGCATCTATGATAAAGTTAAACCAAATCCTACAGTTTCAATAATAGATAACGGCGCCAAATTTGTTAAGAATTTAAATATAGATGCAATAATCGGAGTTGGCGGTGGCTCGGCAATCGATACTGCAAAAGGAATTGGGATTGTTGCCGAAAATGGAAAATCGATTTGGGATTTTGTTCATATTAATAAAACTGTAAAAAGATCATTGCCAATTATTGCAATACCAACAATAAGTGCCGCAGGATCAGAAGGCAATCCTTATGGCGTTGTAACAAATAATGATACAAAAGAAAAAGTTTCGTTTATTTGTTATTCTGCTCGTCCAAAAATATCAATTATAGATCCAAAATTGACATTGACGGTTCCGAAAGATTATTTAATTGACGGAGCAATTGATATAATAGTTCATGCTATAGAAGCATATTTTACCACAAAAGATTTTGCTCCTTTAAATGACAGATTTTCTCTATCCATTGCGAAAACTGTCGTGGAAATATTACCGAAAATAATTAAGGATCCAAATGATCTGGAGTTAAGAGGAATTCTATCTTGGTCGGCTGTGATGGCTTTGAACGATATAAATGATTCTGGTAGAGAAGGAGCGTATCCAATGCATGCCTTAGAACATCCGTTAAGTGGTCATTTTAATGTTTCTCACGGGCGAGGATTGGCGATGATATTTCCACGATATTTAGAATATTTTTCAGAATTAAAATCCGAAAAAATAATTAATTTTGGGAAGTCCATTTTTGATTCTTCTCTTGAAAGGACTGAAGATGTGATAATTGCAATAGAAAATTGGTTGGAACTATTCGGAAGAAAAATCAAATTTTCTGATCTTGGAATACCTGACAATGCAATTAACACATTCACAGAAGAAGTAATGAAGATCAATGGGAATCGATTTGGTAAGATCAGCGGACCAAGACAGATGAATAAAGATGATGTTAAAAATATCTATAATAATTGTTTAAAATAAATTAGTTGGAAATCTAAACATGTTACTTTATTGGATACATAATTTAAAACCATATATTTTTAAACTTCCGGAATTTTTGCCTTTAATTGGTGGATTTCAGATCCGTTATTATGCACTGGCTTATGTTTTGGGATTTCTTGTTTTTAATTATTGGATGAAATATTTGATCAAGACAAAACAACTTAAAATGACAATAGATCAATTTGAATCATTTTTTATGACATTGATGTTGGGATTGATAGTTGGTGCGAGAATTGGGTATTGTCTGTTCTATAATTTTTCATATTATTTTCATAATCCGATAGGAATTTTAATGACTTGGCATGGTGGAATGTCCTTTCATGGAGGGTTGATCGGATGTCTGATATTTGGTTATTTCTTCACAAAAAAATATAAAATATCATATTTGTATTTAGCAGGATTTACTATGACAATTGCTCCTATCGGATTGTTTTTTGGTCGAGTAGGAAATTTTATTAACGGCGAACTGTGGGGCAGAACTACCGATGTTCCCTGGGCAATTATTTTTCCTGATGGTGGAAATGTTCCGCGTCATCCATCGCAATTATATGAGGCATTATTAGAAGGGATCGTATTATTTGGAATTATGATTTTATTGCATCGTAAAAAAGTAAGCGGTGCAATTAAAACAGGGACATTTTTGATTGGATATGGTCTCATTAGAATATTTATTGAATTTTTTCGCCAACCGGATAAACAATTAGGATTCATTTTTTTCAACTGGGTAACAATGGGACAAATACTAAGTATATTTATGGCAATTATTGGATTGATATTAATTTTCTATAAAAACAAGCAAACCACAACTCAATAGAAAAAGGGGAATATGCTAGAGCAAGATTCAAAAAAGATTAAATTCAAAAACAATGAGATGTCGATACCTGAAAATTATAAATCAATTTTAGATTTGAAAACAACAGAAGAAGCAATAGATTTTATTAAAGAATATTTTCGTAAGGATCTAGCAAAAAAATTAAACTTATCACGAGTTTCTGCACCAATAATGGTAATGAAAGATACTGGAATAAATGATCATTTGAATGGTACGGAAAGACCCGTAGATTTTAAAATATTAGATTTTGATGACAAAAAAGCAGAAATTGTACAATCGTTGGCAAAGTGGAAAAGATTGGCGCTTGCTGATTATGATTTCCAAGTAGGAGAAGGACTTTATACAAATATGAATGCTATTCGTCCAGACGAACATTTAGATAAATTTCATTCGCTCTATGTTGATCAATGGGATTGGGAGAGAATAATTACCGATAAAGAAAGAAATATAAATTTTTTGAAAGATATTGCTAAAAAGATTTATAGCACGATAGTAGAAACTGATGAATTTATTTGTGAAAAGTATCCTCAATTACCAAAAACTTTTATTCCTGAAGAGATACATTTTATTCATACAGAAGAGCTTGAAAAGGAATATCCAAACTTAGCTTCAAAAGAAAGAGAGGATGAAGCTTGTAAAAAATATAGAGCAATTTTTCTTATTGGTATTGGAGGAAATTTAAAAAATGGAAAGCCACACGATGGTAGAGCATCTGATTATGATGATTGGACAACAGTAAATTCCAAAGGTTTTAATGGACTGAATGGCGATATTTTGATTTGGAATGAATTGTTGGGTACCTCTATGGAATTATCATCAATGGGAATTAGAGTTGATAAAAATTCACTATTAAAACAGTTGAAAATCAGAGATGAAGAATGGAAAAAAGATCTATATTTTCATAAACGATTATTGAATGACGAGCTACCATTAACCATCGGTGGTGGAATTGGTCAATCGCGTTTATGTATGTTATTTTTACGAAAAGTGCATATTGGTGAAGTCCATTCAGCAATATGGACTGACGAAATACGCAATGTCTGTAAAGAGAATAATATATTTTTGTTGTAGTATCGCAAAACTTTAATTCACCAATAATTACAATCTCTTTTTTCTTTTATTAATCATTCATGTTTTATAAATTTACAATATGAAGTGGATTTTATATTTTTTATGGCTTAAATAGAGTGAATAATTATTTACAAAATAAAATAATAACTATTCCGTATATTGGTGAAATGCGGAAGGAAGCTTTGGAAAATGTGGGAATATTCAATGCAGAAGATTTATTATATTATTTCCCAAGAAAATACTTAGATCGTTCTAATGTAAAAGATATGAATCAACTTGTTGTCGGTGAAGAATGTACTGTTATTGGTCAAGTGGAGAGAATTTGGACAACAAAAACAAAACAAAAAACCATTTTAAAAGTTCTGATAAAAGACAATTTCGGTTATCTAACTTTGAGTTGGTTTGGTGGAATTTATTGGATAAAAAAAATATTTAAAGTTGGCGACAATGTGTCTGTGAGCGGCAAGGTAAATTACTATAAAGGATTAAATATTATACATCCGGATTTTGATCTGCTGGATGCAAAAATGGGAAATTTAAGTACAGGAATTATTGTTCCTGTTTATGCCTTGACAGAAGATATGAGAAAAAAAGGATTGAACAGTCGTCAATTTCGCCGAATATTCAAAAAGATATTTACAGAAATTACAAATAATATTCCAGATCCTATTCCACAAGATATTAGAAATAAATACAGCTTAATTGATTTGCTTGAAGGATTGAAATTCATTCATTTTCCAAAAGATAAGGAGACGTTAAAAAAAGCAAGATACAGATTCAAATTTCAAGAATTATTAATGTTACAATCTGTTTTGGCAATTAAACGAAGACAGATAAAGAGTGAAAAATGCCTTGCACAATGTAAGAAGGCAGGTGAATTGACGACAAATTTATATAATAAATTACCATTTGATTTAACCGATGCTCAGAAACGAGTTACGAGAGAAATATACAATGATTTGAGATCAGAAACACCAATGAATCGGTTATTGCAAGGAGATGTTGGAAGTGGAAAAACAATCGTGGCGGCAATTTCGGCGGCAATAATAACGGAGAATAATTTCCAAACGGTAATAATGGCACCAACGGAAATTTTAGCCGAGCAACATTACAATAATTTTAAAAGGTATTTTAAGCCATGGGGAATTGATTGTGAATTATTGATCGGAAAGCAGACAAAGAAGCAAAGAGAGACAATACTTCCTAAAATCGCTAACGGTAAAACCCCAATTATTGTTGGAACTCATGCATTATTACAAGAAAAGGTAAAATATTCAAAATTGGGATTGGTAATAATTGATGAGCAGCATCGGTTCGGTGTTGACCAGAGAATGACGCTTATTAAAAAAGGAATAAATCCACACGTGTTAATGATGACCGCAACTCCAATACCACGTACTTTGTCAATTAGCGTATATGGAGATATGGACACTTCAATAATAGATGAAATGCCAAAAGGAAGAAAACCAATTGTTACAAGAGTTGTGAAGGAAGTGAAATTACCAAAGGTATATGATTTTCTAAAGAATCAAATAAATTCGGGGAGGCAAATTTTTATTGTTTATCCTTTAATAAGTGAATCGGAAAAGATGGATTTACAAGCTGCTGAAAAGGGATTTGAAAATATATCAAAAATTTTTAGTAGTTATAAAATAGCGTTACTTCATAGTAAATTAAAAAAATTAGAAAAAAAAGAAGTGATTGAAAAATATAAATCTGGCGAAGTTGATATTTTGGTAAGTACGACTGTTATTGAAGTTGGAGTCGATATTCCAAATGCAACGGTAATGATCATTGAAAATGCAGAGAGATTTGGATTATCACAGTTACATCAATTGCGCGGACGAATTGGTCGTGGTGGCGAAAAAAGTTATTGCATTTTGGTAAGTAGAAAAGATACGGAACAAGGTAACGAAAGGTTGCGTATATTAGAGGGAACTATAGATGGTTTTAAAATATCAGAGGCAGATTTGAAGTTGAGAGGACCGGGAGAATTTTTTAGTGCAAAGCAACATGGATTGGTTGATTTGAAAATAGCAAATTTAATAGAAGATGGAGAAATACTTCAGAAAGCTCGTTTAGCAGCGTTTTCAATAATAAAAAATGATCCAAATTTAAGTAATAAAAACAATAAGGATTTTAAGGAATTCTTTTTGAAAAATAATAAAGATAAGTTAAATTACGCTTCTATTGGATAGAGTAAAGTAAATAGGATTTTGAATAAATATGGAAAAGGGAAAATATGATAAAAAATAAAGTTAATTTTTCAATCGGTGCAATTGTTTTTGCAACTTCTTTTATTGTCTATTTCATGACAGTAGCTCCAACTGTTTCATTTTGGGATTGCGGTGAATTTATTGCGTGTGCGTATAAATTAGAAGTCCCTCATCCTCCAGGTGCTCCTTTATTTTTATTATTAGGTAGGATATTTACATTAATTCCGTTCAGTAAAGATATTGCCTTTAGAATGAATCTAATATCTGTTATTTCCAGTGCCCTAACGATTTTATTTCTATATTTAATAATTGTATTGTTTATTGAACAATTTCGTGGGAAAACAAAAACATTTTCGGATAAATTAATAAATTATGGTGGTGCTTTCATTGGTGCCATGACTTTTGCTTTTACAGATAGTCAATGGTTTAACGCTGTAGAAGCTGAGGTTTATTCCATTAGTACATTTCTTGTTGCATTTGTAGTCTGGCTTATTTTAAAATGGAGTAAAGACGAGAGTAAACATGTGCATAACGGAAGATATATTTTGATCATTGCTTATGTGATGGGGATTGCGATAAGTATTCATCTGTTGAATTTGCTGACATTACCGTTTATTGCACTGATCATTTATTTTAAATATTCAAAATTTGAATGGCGTTCGTTTTTGGGAATATCTGCAATTACAGGTGGTTTGTTTTTAATTATTTATCTTGGAATAATTAAAGGTGCTCCCAAAATTGCAAAGATGATCAACATTGATCCTGCGGCTGTTTCTTTTCCATTAGCTCTTCTTGTAATTTTTATAGTAATTTATCTTGTTTATCTTCTTGTCGGGCAATCATTGAAAAATAATATCTTTGCACAAAAGTGGATCAAGCTGAGTTTACTCGGATTAATATTGATTACAATTGGTTATTCGTCATATCAAATAATATTTATTCGTTCTTTAAAAAACCCGAATATTGACGAAAATAATCCGGAAACAACAAAACAAGCTATTTCTTATTTAAACAGAGAACAGTATGGAAAATATACTGCAAGTAGGCAGGAACGGTGGGAAGAGTCAAAAAATAAAAGCCAATATTCCGGACCAATAGATTATTTCTGGAACTATCAAATAAAGAAAATGTATATTAGATATTTTAATTGGCAATTTATGGGTAGAAAAGGAAATAATGTTGATCCAACGCAATTGTGGATGATACCATTTATTATCGGATGGATAGGAATGTTTTATCATTTCTCTAAAGATAAAAACAATGCTTTATCAGTGTTGGCGTTATTTTTCATGACAGGTGTAGCAATTGTATTATATTTGAATCAGCCGGATCCTCAACCGCGAGAAAGGGATTATTCGTATGTCGGTTCGTTTTTCACTTTTGCGATTTGGATAGGGATAGGTGCGTCTTCTATTTTAGAATTAATTAAGAAAAAAATAAAAAACGATTCGTTAAGAAAATACTTAATGATCGGTGTAACGGCATTATTGATTGTTATTCTTCCTTTGAATTTGCTGAATGCAAACTTTAAGGAACATTCGAGATGGGGAAATTATGTCGCATCTGATTACGCCTACAATTTATTGAATTCATGTGATAAAGATGGGATACTTTTTACTAATGGAGATAATGACACATTTCCACTTTGGTATTTGCAAGAAGTTGAAAATGTTAGAACAGATGTAAAAGTTGTAAATTTAAGTTTATTAAACACACCTTGGTATATTTATCAGATGAAACATTATAAACCAACGATAAATATTCCAATTTCGGATGAACAGATTGAAACATTAAGACCGCGTCCTTGGAAAACTTCTGAGGTAAGAATTCCCGTACCGGAAAATTTAAATCCCAAAAAAGAGATAAGATGGAAGATGGAACCAACTTTAGGAGGTGGTGGAATAAGGGTACAGGATTTAATGATATTTTTAATAGCTAAGGGTGCAAATTGGGAGCGACCGGTTTATTTTGCGGTAACGGTTTCAAACGACAATAGAATTGGTATAGATAAATATTTAGCTATGGAAGGTTTGGTCTATAAATTATATCCCCACAAAGTTGATCGTGTAGATGAAGAAGCAATTTTGAGCAATCTTATTCCTGAATATTCTGATTCATCAAGAAAAGGTGATTTGGGGAATGTTTATCGTTTCCGTAATCTAAACAATCCGGATGTTTATCTAAATCCTAATTCTACGAGATTAATGCAAAATTATAGAACGGGTTTTATTCAAGCGGCAGTAGGATTTATTAGAAATAATGAATATGAAAAAGCAAGAACGCTTTTAAATTATATGGAAGAAAAAATTCCCGAAGAGATCATTCCGATAGAGCATAAAGAATTATATTTGGAAATTGGTAGATTATACGGAATGATGGGCGATACTACAAAGCTATCTCTTAGATTAGATAATTTCATCAAAAGAGATGATCTTTCAAAAAGAAATATTTTAGGAGCTGCTCAATTGTATTATATGGAAATTGGCAACTACGATAAAGCAGAAGAAATTGTAAAAAGAGTTTATATGCAAAATCCAACAGATCCTCAAATAATTGGATTTCTCTATCAATTGTATAATGAGTCAAAACAATATGATAAGGCTTTGATATTACTCGACGAATGGTTAACAAAGAATCCTGGTGATTCGCAGGCAAAAATACTCAGGAATAAAATAATACAAGAAATGAATTAAAATTGATAGGTATAAATTGGAATCAGATAAACCGTTAATCTCAATAATTATTCTTAATTATAATGGTGAAAGATTTTTAAAAGTACTTTTTGATTCATTATTGAGAACCACTTATCCAAATTATGAAATAATAATGATAGACAATCATTCTACCGATGATAGCATTGATTTTGTAAGGAAGAATTATCCATCTGTAAAAATATATGATAGTGGCAAAAATCTTGGATATGCCGGTGGAAATAATTTTGGAATTGAAAAAGCGAATGGTGAGTTTGTATTGTTATTGAATAATGATATTGAGGTAACTTCCGGTTGGCTTGAACCGATAATAAAAGAGTTTGAAGCAGATGAAAATGTTGTCGCCTGCCAACCAAAGATCCGTCAAATGAAAAATAGAGAATATTTTGAATATGCCGGAGCTGCCGGTGGTTTTATGGATGTTTTTGGATATCCATTTTTACGCGGAAGAATAATGGATACTATAGAAAAAGACGAAGGGCAGTATGATGATAATATAGACCTTTTTTGGGCATCGGGAGCAGCAATTGCAATCCGCAAGGAAGTACTCGACCATATCGGTTTGTTAGATGAAGATTTTTTTCTGCACATGGAAGAGATAGATCTATGTTGGAGAATTTTACTGCAAGGTAAACGAATTCGCATTTGTAGTGATTCGGTAATTTATCACTTTGGTGGTGGAACACTTAAACAAGGTGATTTTCAAAAGATATATTTAAATCATCGCAATAGCATTTTTATGATGTTAAAAAATTACTCAACCCATCGTTTATTGTATTTGTTGCCAGCTCGAATAATTTTAGATAAAATTACATTTTTAAAAGGATTGATCACATTCGACACAAAATTAATTAAATCACTTTTCATGGCTTATAAATGGCTGGTCATCAATTTTAAATTAATAATGGGAAAGCGTAAAATAGTTCAACAAAACAGAAAAGTAAAAGATAAGGCATTGGATAAATTATTTTACCATAAAAGCGTAGCATTAGATTATTTTTTATTTAACAAGAAAACCTTTAAAGAAATTTGGAAATAATTAAGTGAAGATTTTAATTACAGGAGCTGATGGTCAATTAGGCAACGAATTAAAAGTTAGTTCAAGATCATCTGACGACCAATTTATTTTTACTGATATTGAAAAATTGGATATTACAAATAAAGACATGATTGAAAGTTTTCTAATAAAAAATAAAATCAATTTAATTATTAATTGTGCATCATATACGGCTGTTGATCATGCTGAGGAAGAACCTGAATTAGCGAAAAAAATAAATTCTTTTGGAACAAAAAATTTATCTGTTATTTCGAAAAACTTATCAATTCCATTAATTCATCTTTCTACGGATTTTATTTTTGATGGGCGTAAAAATATTCCATATACAGAAGATGATAAGGGAAATCCGTTGTCTGTATATGGAGCGACGAAACTTGAAAGTGAAATAAATGTTAATAAATATTCTTATAGATCAATAATTATTCGAACGAGTTGGTTGTATTCTACTTTTGGAAATAATTTTGTAAAAACAATGATAAAATTTGGAAACGCAAAAAATTTAATAAAAGTTGTTTCCGATCAATATGGTTCCCCAACTTACGCAAAAGATCTCGCCGAGAGTATTTTAAAAATAATAAATTATGAGAAATCGTTTGCAGCCAAAAATAATAATTCGATTTTGTTTTCTGATGATGTTACTAAAAGACATCAAATTTATCATTATTCAAATGAAGGAATTATTACATGGTATGAATTCGCAAAAGCAATAATGGATATAGGAAATATTGATTGCGAAATATTGCCTATCACTACAGAAGAATATAAAGTGCTTGCAAAAAGACCAAAATATAGTGTTTTAGATACGAAAAAAATACAAAGAGATTACAATATGGCAATACCTTTTTGGAAAGATTCGTTAAAAGAATGTATTGAGAAATTAAATTATTAAATTATAGATGAAGGATATATGAGAAATTTTAAAAATATTTTAGTAACCGGTGGAGCAGGATTTATAGGTTCTAATTTTATTCATTATTTGTTTGAAAAAACTTCCTTCAAGGGAAATATTATTAATGTTGACAAATTAACTTATGCCGGCAATCTTAATAATTTAAAAAGTATAGAAGATAAACTCGGTAATAGATATTTTTTTGAACATATTGATATTTGTGATGAAGAAGGGATAGATAAAATATTTCAAGATCATTCAATTGATTGTGTTGTTCATTTTGCTGCGGAATCGCATGTTGATCGATCAATTTTAGGACCAAAAGAATTTATTGATACAAATATTCTCGGTACTTTTAATTTACTTGAAGTTGCGCGAAAATATTGGCTTAATGATAACAAATCAGGGAAAGATTTTTTATTCCATCATATTTCTACAGATGAAGTTTTTGGTTCGTTAGGTGAAACAGGATATTTTTATGAAGATACCGCATATGATCCGAGAAGCCCATATTCAGCATCAAAAGCATCTTCGGATCATCTTGTAAAAGCATATTATCACACCTATGGTTTGCCGATTACGATTTCTAATTCTACAAATAACTATGGTGCTTATCAGTTTCCGGAAAAATTATTACCTGTAATGATCGGTAATATTGTAAATGAGAAAAAACTACCTGTATATGGTGATGGGAAAAATATTCGTGATTGGCTTTTCGTAGAAGATCACTGTTCGGCGATTTTAAAAATTATTCAAAAAGGAACTGTTGGTGAAACATATAATGTTGGTGGCGAAAACGAATGGACGAATATTGATCTGATCAATGTCCTTTGTGAAAAAATTGCAAAGATCAAGAATAAAAATGCAGAACATTACAAAAAACTCATTACTTTTGTTAAGGATAGATCCGGACACGATAGACGCTATGCGATCAATTGTGATAAATTAAAAAATGAATTGGGATGGAAACAATCGGTAAATTTTTCAGAAGGACTTGATTTGACGATTGATTGGTATTTGAATAATCAGAAATGGATAGATGATATCAAAAATGAAAGTTATAGAGATTGGATCAAGGCAAATTATGAAAATAGGTAATGAGGTTTCACACAAGATGCAATTAGCAACTAACAAAAACTAACAAGATAATTTATGGTTATTAGCAACGAACAAAAACTAACAAAAACTAACAAGATAATTTATGATTATTAGCAATGGACAAGAACCCACAAAAGTGAACAAGATAATAATCATTTTTAAATAAGAGGAGAATATATTATGAAAGGAATTGTTTTAGCAGGTGGATCTGGAACTCGACTTTATCCAATTACAAAAGGAATTAGCAAACAAGTTATTCCTTTATATAACAAGCCGATGATCTATTATCCAATTTCAGTTTTACTATTATCCGGAATTAAGGAAATATTGATAATCTCTAATCCGGAATTTATTGATCTCTACAGAGAACTTCTCGGAGATGGCTCTGAATTAGGTATTTCATTTGAATATAAAATACAACCTGCACCCGAAGGTTTGGCGCAAGCATTTATACTTGGTGAGGAATTTATCGGTGATGATGATGTGTGTCTCGTTTTGGGTGATAATGTTTTTTATGGACATGATCTTGTTAGCTTATTAAAAAATAGTGTAGAAACTGTAAAAGATGAAAATAAAGCTGTTATCTTTGGATATGAAGTAACCGATCCTGAAAGATATGGTGTAGTTGAATTTGATAAAAATATGGATGTGATTTCAATAGAAGAAAAACCTAAAATTCCAAAGTCAAATCACGCTGTTATTGGACTTTATTATTATCCTAATGATGTAATTGAAATTGCAAAAAAAGTAAAACCTTCCGCTCGTGGTGAATTAGAAATAACTTCTGTTAGTCAAATGTATCTTGAACAGAATCGATTAAAAGTAGAACTTATGGGAAGAGGTTATGCTTGGTTAGATACTGGGACTTTTGAGAGTTTACTTGCTGCTTCAAATTTTATTCATGCGATAGAAAGCAGACAAGGATTGAAAATTGCGTGTATAGAAGAAATTGCATATAAAATGGGTTATATTAATGAAAATCAATTGCAGAAAATAGCGAATTCTATGAATAAAAATGAATATGGTCAATATCTGTTAAACTTAATAAATGGAAGATAATTATGAATTTTATTAGAACTGAAATAGCTGATGTTGTAATTATTGAACCAAAAATATTTCAAGATAATCGTGGATATTTTTTTGAATCATTTAGACAAGATCTATTTGAAAAATTTATTAATAAAAAAATTAATTTTATTCAAGAAAACGAATCTAAATCTCATTATGGTGTATTAAGAGGATTGCATTTCCAAAAATCGCCATTTGCTCAAGCAAAATTAGTTAGAGTAATACAAGGAAGTGTAATTGATATTGCAGTTGATCTTCGGAAGAATTCTAAAAGTTTTAAGAAATATATTAAAGTGGAGTTAAGTGCTGAAAATAAAAGGCAATTGTTTATTCCAAGAGGATTTGCTCATGGTTTTTTAGTAACATCTCCGGAAGTAATATTGTCTTATAAAGTTGATAATTATTATTCAAAAGAAAATGATAGTGGAATTAGATATGATGATCCGTTGATAGGAATTGATTGGGGAATAGATACGAATGATATTGTTCTTTCGGAAAAAGATATCTCTGTTCAGACATTGAAAGAATGGCTTAAAACACCCGCAAGTGATCTCTTTTAATTATATTTGAAAACTCTCGAAGTTATAAATGGTTTCGGGAGTTTTTTTATGGAGTAAAATAATTGTGTTATTTTGTTAAATTTCGTGAGAAATTATCTCATAAAAAGCTTCGCTTTTTTACATTAACACGTCTGCCCTGTAACGAAGTGTATCAGGGGTTAATGCACTCCAAAGTTCACTTCTGTTTTCCGTTTTCCATTCTCCGTTCTCCTTTTCGGAGGTAGGGAACATGTCCTTGTGGGAAACTAAAAATTTCAATTCCTTTCTTTGAATATACCAAATTATTATATAAATTAAAGTAAAAGAGAGAGGAATTAGATTTATAAAATGAAAAGGTTGGGTTAAAATTATGCTTTTAGCAATAGATATTGGAAATACAAATATCGTCATCGCAATTATTGACGGCAAAAAAATTATTAAAAATTGGCGTATCGCAACTTCTCATACGAGAACAGAAGATGAATTTTGGTTAACACTTAAATTATTATCAGAAGATGCAAATGTTGCTATGAAAGATATTGACGGAGTAATAATTAGCTCTGTTGTCCCTCATTTATCATCACAATTTAAATCAATGACGATTACACATTTGAATATTGAGCCGATAATAGTTGATCACACTTTGCCATTGGAATTAAAACTTGCAGTTGATAATCCTGCTGAAGTTGGTGCAGATAGAATATGTAATGCTTATGCCGCTTTAAAGAAATACAAATTGCCGCAAATAATTATTGATCTGGGAACAGCGACTACTTATGATGTTGTTTCGGAAAATGGAGAATATCTCGGAGGAATTATTTCGCCGGGAGTAGAGGTTTCATTTCGCAATCTTATAAAAAAAACCGCTTTACTTCCAAAAATAAGTTTTAAATTCCCTAAGAATATTGTTGGTTCAAATACAGTTGATAATTTACAATCAGGTATTACTTATGGAACAGTTACCCAAATTGACGGATTGGTAAAAAAGATAATAAAAGAAAAAAAATGGACAGATGTTAGTGTAATTGCCACAGGTGGATTTGCAAAATATTTAGAGAATAAATCCGAAACAATTGAATATATTGATAACAATTTGATCTTAGATGGAATGCGAATGATCTATGAAAAAGTTAAGGAAGATTAATATAAGAGTCATTTATGAACAGTTTACAACCAAATAAAAATAATTTCAATGTTCTTCTAAAAAGGGATAATCAAGACCATTTATTTACTTCCGATTTTATTAATATTCCTGATAGCATTGTACCAAATATTATGATTGGTGATGTGTTCGATTGTTTAAAAAAAATTCCTGATAAATCAATTTCAGTGGTAGTTACATCACCACCATATTGGAATTTAAGAGATTATAATTCGAGTGAACAAATAGGAATAGAAAATAATCCTCAAAAATATATAGATAAAATTGTTAATGTTGGAAATCAAATTTTAAGGGTTTTGAAAGATGATGGTGCTTATTTTCTGAATATTGGTGACACTTATGTAGATAAAAATTTACAAATGATTCCTCAGAGAGTTGCTATAGGAATGCAGAAAAACGGGTGGTTAATTAGAAATCAATTAATTTGGTATAAGCCTAATCATATGCCATCACCTGTAAAATCTCGTTTTAAAAATACTTACGAACCAATTTACTTTTTTACAAAAAATGACTGGGAAAAAAAGGTTAAATTTGATTTAGATGCGATTAGAATTCCACACAAAACAAAACAAATGGATATTGATTTCAAAAGAAGAGAATATAACGGGAAATTTAAAAACAACGAAAAAAATATCGGAGCATCGCCAGGTGGAAGAGTATCTGTAAATAATGGTAAATATACAACAAAACGAAAATTTACTCCTACACAGCAAGAAATTAGCAAGTATTTAAGATTTTGGAAAGATAAAAAAAATATTAATAATTCTGAAATTGTAAATTACTTTGGAGAAGATTATAAGTATACTGTTGGGCATTGGTTTAGAAAAGATGCTGGAGGTTCATTGCCTACTGTGGAAGATTGGAATAAATTAAAAAAATTATTAAGATTTGATGATAAATACGATAAACAAATGACAGAAATGATAACTGTGCCACAGATTGTTAGAAATCATCCAAATGGGAAAAATCCGGGTGATTTATTGAGTATAAATACTGCAAAAACACATTATGAACATTTTGCGGTTTTTCCGGAGGAGATTCCAAATTTAGCAATAAAATCTTGCTGTCCTAAAGATGGAGTGGTTTTAGATCCTTTTGCGGGAAGCGGGACAACTGGTCTTTCTGCAAATAAATTAAATAGGAGGTCAATATTAATTGATATACAAGAAAATTTTTTGGAAATAATTAGATCAAAAATAGGAATCATCAATCATTTAGGAAAATTCTAATGTATAAATTAAAAGACATAGAAAACCTTGAAAATCATTACTTAGAAAAATTTTTTCATTTTTTTAAATTTACTGAAGATGAATTGTTTATTGGTTTCCAGACAAAGGAAAAAATAAAAAAAGATTGGATTGATATTTGGCAACCGAAAAATAGCAACAAAGGAATTTCAAGTTTTTCAACAGGTGCTGAAAGGATCGTTTACGCATTGTTCAATGGTAAAGGTTTAGGTCAACCAAATTCTGCTCCTGTTGGTTCCGATTTGTTTTTTGAGATGTCAAAAGCATTTGTCCATATTGATTTAAAGACAGTTCAGACAAGGAATATTGGAGATTTTAATACAAGTATTTTTGTTGGTTCAAATCAGAATAGTTATGATGGAAATATAAAACTTAAAAATGGAAAGAAACGAAATTACAAACCAGCATTGCCATATATTTATGAAAATAGTGGTGATCCAAAACCCTGTTTAACTTTTTTTGTTACGATTTTGTATTATGAAAAAACTCTTGATATTCTAAATATTAATTTACTGTCAATGCCAAATGGAAAATTGAAAAACTATTACGGATCTGAAATATTGAAAGCCGGTAAAACGAGAAATGAAGTTAGATACAAATTTTCCAATGCACCGAACTTTAAGTTATTAGATAATAAAAAAAGAATAAAAGTTGTTTATTTTAATGAAAAAATGGATGACAAATGGTTAAAAAAACTTTCATTCATTGAAAATATTTATAGAGAACAATAAAATCAGATTATTAAAAATGGAATCTATTAATAAAAACAAAATATGAAAAAAGGCAAAAAGATGAAAAAAATATTATTAATAATTATTCTACTTAGTTCGTTTACTTTCGCACAAGTGAAAATTGGGACAATGGCAAATGTGCAAAAATTTTCAGCAATTGATTTACACATAACCGATTTTGGGACATCTATTGGTTGGTATAGGCAATTTGCTCCAGTAGGAAAATTTCATTATGGAATTTGGGTAAATATTACTATGGTAACAGGTGGAGATGAGTATACGGCTTATAACTATTGGGGACAACCAATAACGGTAAATGAAATTAGCTTGGATTTTGTCAAATCTGGAGTTGCTTTAAAATATCATTTATTCAAAGATAAACTTGCAAATAGTTTTTCGCCATTTTTATCAACACAACTTGGTGGTGTTATTGCATTAGATACTCCTGAGAATACGAGTTTTTTCAAAAAATACGAAAAGGTTGATTTTTATTATGGAATGACATATAACTTTTTTGTTGGAATTGATTTTATGGGTTCGCCAAAATATGAAATCTCTGTTGCAGCAGGATATGAGAGTAATTACTTTTATGAAGCTGTTCAGGATAGTAAAAATTGGAATGGAAAAGCAGTATATTTCCAATATGGCAAATTTTTCTAACTTAATAAATGAGGTAAAAAAATGAACAAAGAATTGGATTTGGTGAAATTAATAAACGATAACAGACAATTATTGATCATTATTGCATCAGGATTTGTTTTTTTTCTAATTATTTTCTTTATCTATTTAATGATAAAAGATTAATCCATTATTAAGATTTATAATTATTGTTGATTATTTATAATGAGTCATAGAGAATATTTTTTTTCCGATAATATTCAATTAGGGAATTCTACATTAGTAATTTCCGGACAAGAACATTTTCATCTTTCGAGAGTATTGCGTGAGAAAATTGGTGATAATATTTTTGTTATGGATGGAAATGGTTTGATGTTTTCATGTAAAATTATTGAAATCAATAAAGAAGAGACAAATTGTAAAATATTGGAAATATTCAAAAACTATGGCGAATTAAAAACAGATATTTCTATTGCTGTAGGAATGATCAAGCAGAAAGGATGGGAATGGTTAATTGAAAAAACAACAGAGCTTGGTGTAAAAAAAATTTATCCGTTGAATACAAGATATTCAGAAAATAAAAATATAAAGCAGAAGCGAGATGAAAAAATAATTCTATCGGCTACAAAGCAATGCGGTAGAAGTGTAATTCCAAAAATGTTTCCGTTAACAAATTTTGATGAATTCATTACACAAAACAAAAGTGCAAAAAGATTTATTCTTTCGCAAAATGAAAGCTATTCACGATTAGATAAATTTGTAAAAGAGACAAATAATGAAATTATTTTATTAGTTGGACCGGAAGGCGGATTTACTGATAAAGAGATTGAAGTAGCAATTGAAAATGGATATTTGCCAATATATTTAAGTAATCGCCGATTAAGAACAGAGACTGCTTGTATTAGTGGATTAGCGAAGATTATTTAATATATTGTGCCACAGAACAAATGAAAAGTAAGAATATATTTTGAATAATGGACAAAAAAAACACTTGAAAAAATCCCGCAGGGTTGTAATTATTGTAACAATTTTAAACCTATATATTAATTATAAATAATAAAATAAAAGAAAATAAATGCCACAAACTTCAAGAGAAATAGTAAAGGACACATTAACATTTAATTATCCATCAAGAATTCCTCGTGAAATAATTTCCTTACCGTGGGCAATTAAAAGATATCCCAAAACTGTAAAAGAAATAGAGACACGATTCCCAAATGATATTTGTGGTGTGGATTATTTTTATCCAACTTCTCCGCGAGTCAAAGGTAAAGAAAATGAAATAGGAAAATATACGGATGAATGGGGTTGTGAATTTGTAAATATTCTTGACGGAATGATGGGTGAAGTTAAAAAACCAATATTGAAAGAGCTTTCAGATTGGAAAAGTATAAAACCGCCTTATGAATGGCTTCCAACTGATTTTGACAAAGTAAAAGAAATCACGAAAAAGTTTTGTGCAGAGACGGATAAGTTTGTGAGAGCAAATTGTATTCCACGACCTTGGGAAAGATACCAATTTATTCGCGGGACTGAAAATGCGATGATGGATTGTGTAGTTCAAGATGATGATTTTTTTAATTTGCTTAATACGATCCATCAATTTTATTTAAAAGAATTTGAAATGTGGGCAAAAACCGATGTGGACGGATTAATGTTCATGGACGATTGGGGCTCACAGAATAGTTTATTAATTTCACCGAAATTATGGCGAGAGATCTTTAAACCACTTTACAAAGAGTATTGCGATATTGCTCATACGAACAATAAATTTGTCTTTATGCATTCAGACGGATATATAATTGATATTTATGAGGATTTGATAGAGATTGGTGTTGACGCAATAAATTCACAATTATTTTGTATGGATATTGAAGAGATTGGCAGGCGGTTTAGAGGTAGAATTACATTCTGGGGTGAAATTGA
>Ga0222639_1000230_pt1 | contig 26640 bp, 17 predicted proteins | sample AntAcemetagen185_FD_179863 | JGI IMG/M metagenome (GOLD analysis project Ga0222639, IMG submission 179863) | Saline water microbial communities from Ace Lake, Antarctica - #185 | ecosystem: Environmental > Aquatic > Non-marine Saline and Alkaline > Saline | place: Antarctica: Ace Lake...
GGACGCTGAGAAATTTATTCTTTTAAATTGTCCTGAGACGCGACAATTTAAAAAAGCAATCTGTTCAATAATCTTAACACTTAACACCCGACACTTTTTTATATTTGTCTCACCACTGAGATCACAGAGAAAAGCTGTTTAATTTAAAATTCAACATTCAAGACTCAAAATTGTTCTCAATCCCTGGCACCTGATCCCTGATCCTCTGATCCCGACACCTGATCCCTGACCCTTATATTTATTTCACCACCCGCGTTATCTGCCGCCTCTGGCAGGTTTGCTCAAGACGCAGAGGACGCTGAATTAAAATATAAAGGATATAATAGCATGGAGGATAGAGCAAATCAACGAGTACGTCCTGTTTCCTGTTTTTTTTCACCACGAAGACCACGAAAAACACGAAGAAAAAAATGTCTCACGCCAAGGCGCAAAGGCGCTAAATGGGAAAAACCTGTGATCTGTATATCAGTGCCTAAAATGCCTAAAGTATATTAAAGTGCCTAAAGTTAAGGAGTCGCTTCGCTCCGGTCTTCTAATCCCTAATCCCTGACACCCGACACCTTTAATTTATATCTATCCCATTGCGTTCTTTGAGGCTTTGCGGTTCAAACAAGTTCAAGGTTCTCCGGTTTTCCAAATTTCTAATTTCCAGTTTCTGATCCCTGATCCCTGATCCCTGATCCCTGACGCCTGATCCCTGATCCCTAATACTCAAGCCGCGAATAATATGTTTTTCGAGAAGCTTTTCTTGCATCTTTCAAAGTAAATATTCCCATCTTAGATAAAAGCGGAATCAATCTTATAAATATTTCACCTGTAGCAATTGCATCGCCAAGCGCTGTATGTCTTCCGACAATACTAACTCCAAGACGTTCGGCAATAGCCTCCAGGGTATAATTCTCCTGGGCTGGATGCACAACGGCTGAAAGCAGCAGAGTATCCAGTACAGGATTTATGAATTTAACGCCTGTTTTTGACTCGTTTATCTGCAGCATACGCATATCAAAGGCTGCATTATGAGCTACAAACACCGCATCTCCTGCAAATCTTTTAAAAAGCGGCAACACCTTATCTATAGTTGGCTGGTTTTCAAGCATTTCCGGGTGAATACCATGGATTTTTATTGACTCAACCGGCACAGAACGCTCTGGATTGACAAACTGCTCAAAGCATTCATCTAATAAAAGCCTGCCATTTACGATCCTGATACATGCAATGGAAATAATTTTATCCCCTCCTGCTGGATCCAGGCCTGTAGTTTCAGTATCAAAAACCGCAAATGTAATTTCAGTCAATGGCTGATCATCCATTTCAGGGAGCTGGCCAGGCTGGTTAAACATATCAAAATCATAAAACTCTGGACGGCTTTCAGGTAAAATAGTTATATTTCTGATGCTGTCATGCTCGATTGTTTCAGAAACAGGCAACAACAGACGCAAATAGGATTTCTCAGGGACGTTATCACCAGCACTAACGCATGGATTAGACCATATTTCAGCATTATGATGAGATATAACCTCTTTTAAGGTCATTGAAATCTCCTGGTTTTTAATAATCAGCACATGCTTGTTCCATTCTCTCAGGCTTTCAATCTCTACAGGATTTCCATCCCACATATAATCAAGATTTACGAACTCTCCCTTTTTTTCGAATTTACAGACAAACTCTTTGTTTCCTGTCTGTGCCATTAATTTATTCAGCACAAACAGCATGGCAAAAATAATAGAATATGTGTCAACCTTAATCCAGTTCTGTTCATCAGATTCTTTAATGTTGATGATAATGTCCAGTTTCTCTCCGGCTTTGTTTTTAATCAGGCCTGCAAGTTCGCGGTCATATATTGAAACAAGGGGCCACTGTGGTTTAAAATTAATTGAATAATCTGAAAAAGTCGTATCAAGAATATCACCTGATACTATGGATTCTTTATGTATAATTTTTCTGAATTCCTTAAGCTGTTGAATATCCATGTCAGGATATTCAATTATAGCCTCAATTGTCGATCTGATGCATGCAAGAGAAGAACGGGTACTCCTTGTAAATGACTGTAGCAGGGAATTGATTCTGCGGTCAGTTTCAATCTGCTGGCTGATATCGCTGAAAATAACTATAAAGCCTGTAAACTTTCTCGACTTGCTTAAAACAGGGACTATTTCAGCGCGCAAAAGTTTATTCCACTTACCGGCAACTACAAAATATGAGGCTACATTCCTTTGATCAGAAGATTTTAATTGACCGGCTATTTCGTCTAATGAATGGGATATAAGATTTTTATCGATAATATTAAAAATAGAACGGCCCAGGCCTATAAATTTATCCTGGTCACCAATTAGAGACTGGCCGGATTCAGCTAAAAATTCTTTGGCTTTTCTGCTGTATAATAGAATTCGTCCCACTGCATTACAGACAATCACACCTTCCGGCAATTCAGACATAATATCAGCCAGCATGTTTTTTTCCTGAACAGCCTTTGCTTTTGCAATATTGACTTTTTGATTAACAGATTTTTGAAGGTTTTCAAAACGATCTGCCACTTCATTAATTCTCTGCACAAGCCGCAGGATGTTTTTGCTTCCTTCAAGCTTTATCCGGTGTGATGGATTAACTGAGGCTATAAGGCCGGTTTCTTCTATAAGTTTGCTGATTGGAAAGATATGCACATGAAAAATGCCATCCAGAGCAAATCCTATGCCTGCGAGTATGAGAAAAACTGCGCTGAAGATATACAGAAAATTCTTTTTAAAAATACTGAGTAAAAGAAGTTTTTCTTCCGGTAACAGTTGATTCCAGAATAAAACTATAAGGCTGAAAATAATAAAGAGGGTAATTGATAAAGCAATACATACAAACCACCAGAATTTATTCTTTGGGTTCATCGGTGACCTTAAGCAATTTTTTTGTCTGTTTTATTATTTCTGAATTTGAAAAAGGTTTTGTTATATAAGCATCTGCGCCAAATGCCAGGCCCTTGGCAATATCTGAGTCCCGCACACAGGCAGTCACAAAAATAATTTTAATATTCTTCCACTCTGATTTTTTGCGTACTATCTGGCAAATCTCAAAACCATCAGGGCAAGGATGAATAATATCAAGCAGAATAAGATCCGGCTGAAACTGTGAAATTTTTTCAACAGCTTCCATGCCGCTGGAAGCTGTTGAAACACTGTAACCATTTTGCTCCATAAGGAACCGGAGAGGCATAACCATACCTGGTTCGTCATCTACAATAAGTATTCTCTGGGGCATAGGCTTAAATCTTTAAATTTTATTTTCTATCCAAAAACTCCGACTCCAAAGGCTACTGTCCAGAGTATTGAGAAACAAACAAGTACTATCATAATTATATCTTCTTTTTTCATAATACCAGCCTCCTGTTCCAATTAAACCTCTTTTACAACAATGTTTGTTTCCTTATCGGCACGCTCAATCTGGTTGTCGCTTACAGTAGACATTTCAGCTTTAAAGCAGAGAGCCCACATCATAACAATTCCTAAAATCCACCAGAATATCTGCCATGACCAGAGAGGCGGAAATCCTGCAAATGAAAATGCCTTATTCCCAAGAATACAGGCAGGTCCTATTGCAAAAAAATACCATAAAGGCACTGCAATTTTCATAGCCTTGCGCCATTTTCTGCCGGATTTGCTTGGAGAATCAACACTATCAAGCCAGGTGCGAATTTCAGTTTGCCTGTCAGAGACTTTCTTTTTATCTTTAATCCCAACGCCTCTGCACAAATATGCAACTCCAAGACCGACAAATACCCCCCAGAATGCGCAATGCATGGAAAGGGGATTAGGATAAATTTTATAGGTAACAAAAACTGATATCATGCCTGAAAGAACGCCTAATGTTGCGCCTACAACAGGAAATCTAAAACCCCATATCACACCGAGAAGAAGAATGTACATTACAAATCCAAAAGCTGTTGCCAGAGCGCCTAAAATTACCAGGGCGGCCGTTGAAGTAAGACCTACTATCAAAGCAGCAGCTGTGAGAAGGGTGGCCATAATCCTGTTGACCCATATCTGTTCTGAATGGCTTGCCTTCTGCTTTCTGACATATCTCCAGTAAATGTCGCGTAAAAGTATAGAGCCTCCAGTACCTATATATGGCGCTGCTGTGGAATGTATGGCAGCTATAGCTCCAACAAAAACTATTCCAAGCATAACCGGTGGAAGAAAATTCTGCATGAGAACAGGCACAAGAGCCGAATCAGTCAAATTGGCAAAAGCCGCAACACCTGAAGCCTGAAGTATTCTTCCTCCCAGGCCCTGGAAAGCAGTAAAGAAAAAAAGCGCAAACCCGACTATAAATGTGGACATAAAAGCCTGCTGCCATGCAAGTGGCTTCGGAGATTTCATTCCAAACGTCCACATTGTAAAGGCAGGAGATGATTGTATGCCCATTAGAGCAAACATGTAGGTCAGAATCATCACGGCTGTCCATCCTCCTCCTAATCCAAAGTTCATTATCTTTGGAACTTCGAGATACTTGTCTTCAAGCGTTGCAACGCTGGTAGAAAAATTGCTCCATCCGCCAAAATGTAAAAGCACGTATGATCCTAAAATTACTATACCGGATACAAGAAGAACAAACTGTATTACTCCAACCCATGTGCTTGCTTTAAGGCCGCCTGTACAAACATAAAACCAGACTATAAAAGCAAGAAAAATAGCGCCAAAAGTAAAAGGTACGCCGGTTATGACATGAAAAAGAGCGCCTGCTGCCATTAACTGGACAGCAGAATAAAACACAGCATACAAAACCGCTGTAGTAACGACCAGAAAGCGTATTATCTCACTGTCATAATAATATGCATACATATCGCCCGGAGTAATAAACCCGTATCTTTTACCCAAGAACCACGTTCTTTTGGCAAAAAATGTCCCTGTAATCGGTATGGTAATAACATAAAACGAGGCAAAGGCATATGCAAGACCATCTCGCCAGATTAATCCAGGATGGCCGATAAATGTCCATCCGCTGAATGATGCTGCTGTAGCTGCAAGTAAAAAAGCGAAAAATGGAATTGACCTGCCGGCGATGGCATATCCTGAGGCTGTTTTTTCTGTAAAATAACCTCTCAACCCCCAGTAGAAACAGTATACTATATAAATCCCCAGCATTATATAAACCCATGTGGTTCCGCTCATTTTACCTCCAGCTTATTTAACCTGAATTATTTAATTCATAGACATTCCATATCTATAAATTATTCCTCTACTTTCTTCCTTATTTCTTCAACAATATCAGGGTTCGCGAGTGTAGACACATCACCCACATCTTTTTTATTTGAAATCGCGCCGAGAACTCTGCGCATGATTTTGCCGGAACGTGTTTTGGGCATGTCAGACACAAGCCAGACTCTTCTCGGCCTTGCAATCTTGCCGATTGTATCGCAGATACTGGCTGAAATCTTAGCTGCCAGTTCCTCTGTAGGATCATATCCGGGCTTTAAGGAAATATAAAGATCAGGAACAACTCCTTTTATGGGATCGGAAACAGGAACAACAGCTGCCTCGGCCACCTCCATTACGTCAAGAGAAGCTGACTCAATTTCCTTGGTTCCCAGCCTGTGGCCGGAGACATTGATTACATCATCAATTCTGCCAAGAATACGATAGTATCCGTCTTCAGATTCCATTGCAGCATCGCCTGTAAGATAAGGCCAGTCTCGCCAGTCTTTGCTGTTTTTATCTTTGCAGTATCTTGCATAGTAATTTGAAACATAGCGATCCCTGTCGCCCCATATAGTCTGGAATGCTCCAGGCCATGGATTTCTTATGCAGATATTTCCTGCCCGGCCCTCTCCGGCCTTTATTTCAGTTCCAAGTTCGTCATAAATAATCGGATGAATACCAGGCACTCCAGGCCCTGCGCTTCCTGGCTTCATTGGTTTTATTGCCGGCACTGTGCTGCAGAGAAATCCTCCGGTCTCTGTCTGCCACCATGTATCAACTATTACTGCCTCACCTTTTCCAACTTCCTGTTGATACCATCGCCAGACCTCAGGTTCAATTGGCTCTCCAACAGTTGTCATGTGTTTGAAATGATAATTATATTTTTTGGGCAAATCAGGATCTATTTTTCTTAACGCCCTTACAACAGTAGGCGCTGTATGAAAAATATTTACATCAAGTTCTTCTGCTATTCTCCATGCCCGGCCCGCGTCAGGATAAGTAGGAACGCCCTCGTAAATTACAGTAGAAGCGCAGAGAGACAAAGGACCATAAACTATGTATGAATGGCCGGTAATCCATCCAATATCAGCCATACACCAGTAAACATCTTCCGGATGAATATCCTCAATATATTTTGACGTACCTGTCACATAGGCAAGATAGCCTCCTGTGCTGTGCTGGCATCCTTTGGGCTTTCCTGTTGTGCCGCTGGTATACATGAGAAAAAGAGGATCTTCGGCACGCATTGGAACAGGATCTACTTTTTTTCTTTTATAATCTTTCAGCAGGTCGTTAATAAAATAATCGCGGCCATCTACCATTGGAGTAGGACTTGAGGTTTTGCCTGGATAACGTTGCCATACCAGTACCTTATCAACATTATGTCCGTCCTTTTCTGCCAGATCAACGGCGATATCGGCATTTTGCTTGTGATCAATTAATCTTCCGCTTCTATAATAGCCGTCAATTGTGATAAGCACTTTGCTTTTTGAATCCACTATCCTGTCAGCACACGCTCTTCCGCTGAAGCCACCAAACACTTCGCAATGAACAACACCCAGTCGGGCACAGGCAAGCATGGTTACAGGGAGATCAGCAGTCATTGGCAAATGAATTGTTACCATATCCCCTGCCTTTAAACCTGCAAAATCCTGAAGAAAGGCTGCAAGTTCATTTACACGGTTATATAGTTCCTGATATGTAATATGATTTATAGTTTCATCTTCAGGTTCTGGAACAAAATGTATTGCAGTCTTGTTTTTATTTTTCTCAAGATGTCTGTCAACACAGTTGTAACATGCGTTTATTTTCCCGCCTGTAAACCATTTCCAGCACGGGGCATCGCTTGTATCCAGAATTGTGTCCCATTTTTTATGCCAGTGTAAAAGGTCAGCATACTCAGTGAAACATTCAGGAAAATTATCAAGGCTGAAACGTTCGTAAATTGTTTCATCTTTCATATTAGCCTGTTCAATAAATCTTTTAGAAGGATAAACATATTCTTCTTCCTTCCAGTGAACAGCGATTTGTGCTTCTGATGTTGTTACTACTTCATTGATTGCCATGACTTTTTAACCTCCTTAAAACTTTTTTATTTTTAACCAAGCAACCCTTGAAGGAAATCAAGGGTTGCTGAAAAAAACGAACAAATTCAAAGCTCTCTATTAATATACTTTTATTCCATCAATATTGATGTCCTAATTCTTCTTTTTAATTCCACGAAAAAATATATCAAATTCTATTTCAAACGCCTGCTTTAGATAATTTTTGTTATTGTCTATTATCCTCTTGCTTTCTCCCCATAAAACAATACCGGAAAAAGAAGCCCACAGCAGATCAGCAAGAGCTTTGGGTTTTTTATTAATAATTATACCCTCTCTGATCCCTTGCTCAAATATATCTGCCATGGCTCCAATAGAGCTTTTAAACAGTTCTTTTATGTCTGCAAGGAGCTGGGGGGATAAACTATTAAGGATTTCGCTTGACTGGAGGTGAAACATATTTATAAGGATCAGAGGGTCAAATTCATAAACATTAATTATGGCATTTTTTAATGCTTTTAATTTTTCCTGCGTATTTAAATCTTTTTCAGAGCTTACATGTCTGAGACTGATATCCAGATATTGAAGTATCCTCAGAGAAAGGGATGCACAAAGCTCATTTTTATTTTTAAAATAAAGATAAAGAGTACCCGGGCTTAGTTCGGATTCTCTGGCAATATCCTCCATCGTTACTTTGGTAAAGCCCTTTTCACAAAACACCCTTTTCGCAGCTATCATAATCTGCTGGCGTCTTCTTCCTCTCTCACGTTCTTTTCTTTCTTGTATCCCCATAATTTAATGAATCTCATTTATTTGTTAAAAGCCTTTCTAATAGATATCCTTTATTTAGTCAAGAATATATTTAATAATTTTATATTATATTTTGTCAGAATTCAGGTGGCAGGTGTCAGGGATTATGTGTCAGGGATTAGGGATATAGGTGTCAGGGATTAGAAATTATAAACTGGAAAAGCTGAGAACCTTGAACTTGTTTGAACAGCAGAGCCGTAAAAAACGTAAAGGGATAGATATAAATTAAAGGTGTCGGGGATCTGGGATCTGGGATTAAAAACTGGAAATTAGAAATTAGGAAACCGGAGCGAAGCGACTCCTTAACTTTAGGCACTTTAATATACTTTAGGCATTTTAGGCACTAAGGTACAGCGAATGTGGATATCGCTTTGCTCATTTTTTAATAAAATTGAAACGCCGAAGGCGTACCATAATTCGACGTTGGAAGTTCGATGTTCGACGTTCCTTTTGGTCTTTTAGATTTAGCGCCTTTGCGTCTTTGCCTGCCCGCAACGCTTCGCTTGCGAGGCGGACGGGCGTGAGACATTTCTTCTGTGTTCTCTGTCTTCTTCGTGTTGAAATAATTAGAAATTAGGAAACCGGAGCGAAGCGACTCCTTAACTTTAGGCACTTTAATATACTTTAGGCATTTTAGGCACTGATATACAGATTACAGGTTTTTCCCATTTAGCGCCTTTGCGCCTTTGCGTGAGATATTTTTTCCTGTATTCTTAGTGATCTCTGCGAAGAAACAAAAACAAAATTATTTAATAATTTTCTCAAGTATGGGATTTTCAGCGATGGCATTGAGTTTAACGACCTGCTTTTGAAGCTCATCAATTTTTTTAAATTTGATATTCAACATATAGGTCAGCCCTTCAAAATTAGCCGGGGGAATAAGATTTATGCCTGCCCCAAGATTTAACTCTTTAATATTCCGGCTTCTTTCTGTTTCTGCTTTTGTAATTTCAGGGAATCGCATCTGCTTTAAATAAGTTTTTATTTTTTGGGCTTTTTGTGTCCTGTCAATATCTTTGTTGTTTAAAATATCTGAAAAACCACATTTGTTTAATAATTCCATTTCAGAAATATTTTCGCGAATGGCAATTTCCTTTATCATGACAATTGTTTCTTTTTGTTTGTTCAAACTTAATTTAAGTTCATGAAACATGTTTGCCAGAAAAACTCCTGCCTTTTGTTCAAGCATGCTCAAGTCCAGGGCAATTGTCAAAGAAACAGTGCCTGCAAGCATGCAATCCTGAACAGGCAATGGAAAATTACAAATATCTTTAATTTTTTTTATCAAAGATGGATTTTCCGGCAGACCAAGGGCTGACGCTTCCATGAAAAGGCTTTCAGAATCTTTATAAAATTTTGAAAGAATGTTTAAAGCTCTAGATTTTTCAATAAGATTAAGCTGTCTTTGCAGCACATTGTCTGTTATCGCAATCTTTGCACATTCAAGCCCATCTGTGTCAGGATCTAATGTTTTTGCTTCAATCTCAGGCCATCCAAGATAACAGCAGGCTTCGATTCTGCAAAAACCGCATACAATAATAAACATTGATCCCTTCTCGATTAATAAAGGCTGATTTATAAGCCCCAATTTATCAATGGAATTAACAAGATCCTTAATGTGACTTCCAGTTGTAATACGATATGAGTTATCTTCTGAATCAATAGATGAAAGAGGAATTGTCTTTATTTTATAATTCATTTTTTGCTCGCTGCTCGTTCTCCGGTTTTCCAGATTTATAATTTCCAGTTTCCTATTTATTTCACCGCCCGCTCCGCTCAAGACGCAAAGGACGCAAAGTTAAAATACTATTTCTTTTGACAGGATTAACATGATTTTTTTAGGTTGATTCTTTGTGACTATTCAGCCACCTATCTACACTGATCATCACTGATATCCCCCCAACGGCAAAAGTTGTATTTATGGACAGTATACTTGAAGGTCTATGATATTATTGGGTTTTGTGAGTCTTTTTCCTAAAAGCCTTCAGCCTATCCACCTGAGTAGTTTTAATATAATTCTTAATGTTCTGTGATTTCTTTGTATTTAAACCTATCTGCGTTCATCTGTGTGAATCTGTGGCTGAATAATTACGATTCTTTTTGCCTTTCTTCAGGAAAGGCAAAAAATATCCTGCATATCCTGTAAATCCTGTCTGATTTCTATTTATTTCACCGCCCGCTCCGCTCAAGACGCAAAGGACGCTGAGAAATTTATTCTTTTAAATTGTCCTGAGACGCGACAATTTAAAAAAGCAATCTGTTCAATAATCTTAACACTTAACACCCGACACTTTTTTATATTTGTCTCACCACTGAGATCACAGTAAAAGACCAAAAGGAGCGTCCAACATCGAACATCGAACGTCCAACGTCGAATTATGGTACGCCTTCGGCGTTTCAATTTTATTAAAGAAATGAGCGAAGCAATATCCATATTCAATGTACCTTAGTGCCTAAAATGCCTAAAGTATATTAAAGTGCCTAAAGTTAGTCGCTTCGCTACGGTTTTCTAATCCCTTAATCCTGACACCTGACACTATATTTATTTCACCACAGAGAACACAGAGTTTTCTATTTTTTTATATCTATCCCTTTGCGTTCTTTGCGGCTTTGCGGTTCAAACAAGTTCAAGGTTCTCCGGTTTTCCAAATTTCTAATTTCCAGTTTCTAATCCCTAATCCCTGATCCTTATATTTATTTCACCACGAAAAACACGAAGAAAAAAATGTCTCACGCCAAGGCGCAAAGGCGCTAAATGGGAAAAACCAAAAGGAACGTCCAACATCGAATTATGGTACGCCTTCGGCGTTTCAATTTTATTAAAGAAATGAGCGAGGCGATATCCACATTCGATGTTTACCCGCCTTCGGCGGCGCCAGAGGCGACCAGGGTTCATCTTTTTCTTTGCGGCTTTGCGGTTAGTATTTCCTGTTTCCTATTTCCTATCCCCCATCAACCTCGTTAGCGCTTCCACATATTTTTTGCGCGTATTCTCAACTACATCAGCAGGAAGGTTTGGAGCAGGTGGTTTTCTGTCCCAGTTTATTGAAATCAGGTAGTCTCTTAAATATTGTTTATCAAAACTCTTCTGCGCCCCCCCCGGCATATAAGCTTCCTTTAACCAGAACCTTGACGAATCAGGAGTTAAAACTTCATCAATAAGAATAATATCACTGCCTGTACGACCAAATTCAAATTTTGTATCAGCAATTATTATACCCTTTTTATCAGCTAACTCAACGCCCTTTTTGTAGATTGCAATACTAAGGTTTTTAACCTTTTCTGCATCTTCTCTTCCTATTTTCTTTACAGCTGTTTCAAAATCTATGTTTACATCATGCGTGCCTGTTTCCTCTTTTGTTGAAGGGGTAAAAACAGGTTCAGGCAGCCTGTCAGACTCTTTCAAGCCTTCAGGAAGACTTATACCGCAGACACTGCCTGATTTCTGATAAGATGACCAGCCAGATCCGGATATATATCCCCTTACTACGCACTCAATGGGAAGAGGTTCGGCTTTTTTAACAAGCATACTTCTTCCGCGCAGTATTTCTGCATAAGGCCTGCATTCAGAAGGGTATTCATCAACATTGGCTGTAATAACATGGTTGGATAAAACCGGCTCCATGATTTTAAACCAGAAAAGCGAAATCTGAGTTAAGATTTTACCTTTCTCTGGAACAGGATTTGGCATAATAACATCAAAGGCGGAAATTCTATCAGTCGCTACCATTAAGAAATAATCCTCAAGTTCATAGATATCTCTTACCTTGCCGCTCTTTACCAGCTTTAACCCTGAAAAATCAGTTTTAGTTATTGTTGTTTCCACAGAAAATTCCTTTCATTTAATTAAATCCGCTTATCTCAGGGAGCAGGATTTATTTCAACACGGAAAACACGAAGAAATCAAATATAAAAAAGTATCTCACGCTAAGGCGCAAAGGCGCTAAATGGGAAAAACCTGTAATCTGTATATCAGTGCCTAAAATGCCTAAAGTATATTAAAGTGCCTAAAGTTAAGGAGTCGCTTCGCTCCGGTCTTCTAATCCCTAATCCCTAATCCCTGAGCCCCGACACCTTTAATTTATATCTATCCCTTTGCGTTCTTTACGGCTCTGCGGTTCAAACAAGTTCAAGGTTCTCAGGTTTTCCAAATTTCCAGTTTCCAGTTTCTAATCCTTAATCCTTAACACCTAACACCCGACACCTGTTCCCTGTTTTTTTTTATTTAACCTGTTCTGCGATATAATGTCAATATTGATAGCGTCGTAAAAAGCCCATCTACTGTGTTGTAGTATTTTTTCAGGCCCTCGACATACTATATGTATGCCTTCGGGCCCGAAAAAACACTACGCCTTGTATATGAAACTTTTTACTTAGCCATCGATCTTGATGGTTTTGTAAAATAAATAAAAAAATTATTCCAAATTACAAAAAATAAGTGTATAAAAATAACCTTACTCTTAACTAAAAAAAAGGTGAATATTATGGACAAAAAAGTTTCTGTGATCGGTGCTGGAAATGTAGGCGCCACAGTAGCCCAAAGGCTTGCTGAAAAAGAATTGTGTGATGTAGTATTAATAGATATTGCTGAAGGAGTGCCCCAGGGAAAAGCATTAGACCTTTCAGAGGCAGCACCCATTGAAAAACATGATGCTCATCTTTCGGGCTCAAATACTTATGAAGCTTCCGCTGGATCTGATATTATCATAATCACTGCAGGCCTGCCAAGAAAACCAGGTATGAGCAGGGATGATCTTATAAGCACCAACGCAGGTATTGTGACAAGTGTTACTCAGCAGGCAGCAAAGTTTTCTCCAGATGCTATTCTTATTGTTGTAAGCAATCCGCTGGATGCCATGTGTCATGTTGCATATAGTGCAAGTGGTTTCCCGAAAAACAGAGTAATCGGCATGGCAGGAGTGCTGGACTCTGCCAGGTTCAGGACTTTTATTGCAATGGAACTGAATGTTTCAGTTGAAAATACCCATGCATTTGTACTTGGTGGACATGGTGATACCATGGTCCCTCTTCCAAGATATTCCACTGTAGCAGGCATACCTATTACAGAACTGCTTTCCAGTGAAAAAATTGATGCCCTTATCGACAGAACAAGAAAAGGCGGGGCAGAAATAGTAGGACTTCTTAAAACAGGAAGCGCTTATTATGCGCCTGCCTCTGCAGCAGTAGAAATGGCTGAATCAATTTTAAAGGATAAGAAAAAAATTCTTCCATGCGCTGCATATCTTGAGGGAGAATATGGAATAAATGAACTCTTTATCGGAGTACCTGTTAAACTTGGAGCAAACGGCATAGAAGAAGTCATTCAAATTAAACTGACTGAAGATGAAAACGCCGCGTTACAAAAATCAGCAAATGCTGTTTCGGAACTTAAAGACTTACTTAAGAAAATATCATAAAAATCTTTTATCCACAGACAGCTACAAAAAATAGAAATAAAAAGCCGGCCTCATTAATTAGACCGGCTTTTTATTTTGTAACCTTTGCAAAATACCCTCTTTTGCCCGAACAGCGCTAAAGCTTCGCTTTGTGCTGGCGTCAAGCTCAGATTTTAATCAGCCCAAGGCGATAAATCCTTAAGATATCCAATATATTCCTGTTGTTAATCAGCCCGGGGCTGATAGAGATTTTCGCCTTTCTTGAATTTGAGCAAAATCAAGCTTTTTTCAAAATCTTCACTTTACGGCTATTCGCTCGCATCCCCCGCGCAAGTCACGGAAAATGCGCTCGCTATTTCGGTTCAATTAAATTGCCTTTCAACGTCGATTAACCATCGGTATAGATCAAAAGCCTGTGTAGTGACTATATTGTCCAAACCCCTTTGCCTAAGTGAATCTTGATAGCGCTGATACGCTTCGTTAATTATTTGTGCCAGCACATCCTTCTTCATTTTTCCTGTTATAACTTTTCCACGGATTTTGTATAAATCATCCCTTCCTTGATTAGACTGCACATATTCCTGTTTCACCTGATTATAAATTTTAACCAGTAGCATGTATCTTGTAAAAGCCCCTTGAGTGGCGGAATCTTTACTTCCTCTAATTTTTAAAAGGCCTTGATAATCCTGATATGCCTCTTTGTACAATTGTTCCAGTACAAGCACCTTCTTCTGTGCATTGCTCAGTTCTCCGGTCATGGCCGTTCCCGTTGGATGTGTTTCGGTGGAAACACCATTAACAATTACTTCTGCCAAAGAAAGATAATTTTGACCGAGTAATTGGATACGAACATAACGGCCGTGGGTTTTACCCAAATTGATACGATTAATATTTTGGGCTTTTTGCACGGCCCAGCCTTTAATGGTATAACCATTGGCAGTAACAGGACTATTTGGAAACGGCTCTACGGATACCAAAACCTGAAAATTATCCAACCGCTCAGAACAGGCATCAATGCGATTATAAACCAAAACATTCTCAAGTTTATAAGCCGCCCCCAAATCAACTTCCCACCAAGGATTTTTTTCGTCATTGGTATGAGTAGTCGATCCGCTCAAATAATTACCATCAGTATTACCATCCACAGCAAGCTGCGCCGTACCACCATAGCCGGTTGAGGATTGCCGAGCTGGTTTTTTTAAGGACAAATTGGCAAGCATTTTCTTATTGTCTTCGGCTATCTTTTTCGGCCTCGGCTTATCCGGTGTACCGCAGACAAACAAATTTGCCCTGCATGCAACGGGATCATATTTTTCGTGAGCGCCATTGATTGAAATGTTGACATGGGTACAGTTTTTATCTTTTTTGTAAGAAGCGATGTACTGGCCCACAGGAAACTCTGTTTTGGGACCCTTGTATATCGTCCGCCAGTAGCCACCCTGGTAGCGGGCGTGGAGTGTAACATACATCAGTTTTCCGGATACTGCCTCCACACGAAGAATTTCATCGTCTCTCAGAGAGTCGAGCCTGATGGCGACATAATTGCCGCCCAGTTTTTTTGTACGGCTGTTACCGCTGCCATCAGTGTAAACCTGTGTCAGAGTACGACAGCCGTGTTGTACGACTTTAGATTTAGGCCTTTCCGGTGGTGTCAGAACGCGGCCCGGCTTTTCTTGCGCATAATTTCTGCGTGTCCAAATGAGGTCACCCATGTTACCACGGGAGTCACACCAGGTGCCGATCAGTTTATTCGGGCTAACCATTACCGAACTCATAATCGAGTAATATTTAAAACCACTTCCACGAGGATGTTTTTGAACAACGTAAACCAGATTTTTCTGTTTGGAAAAACCCTGACCCTCAAAAATACTGGGGTTTCCGCCAGGGTCACCAATATATTTCCCTATGAACTTGTTTCCCTGACGTGTAAAATTGACTTTATTGGACACTATTTTTCCACTAATAACGCCGTCAATTTTGAAATCATACGTTTTTTTCCAGACACCTTCCAGATAATATCTGTCAACATTTTGAGCAAAAGATATTGAGGTGGTTAAAAATAGAAAAATTATGGATATGACATATTTTCTCATAATTTGGTTCCTTTTAAGGCTGAAGGATTGTCAAAAAAATAATAGTCATTATCAAATATTAAAATATTTGATATCATTTTCGCGTCTATTGTCAATATTTTTTGTTTCCGAAAAATACAAATAACTTTTGAAGCTCACCGCCGCAAGCAGGCGTGAAATCTTATACAGTAAGGGAATTTGTCACTTAAAGAAATCTTAATAAGAAGCAGATTTTGCCGATTTTACTGCTTCTGCAATATTACGACTTATTCCAGGCACAGCGCAAAGTTCTTCAATCGTTGCCGCCTGGATTTTTTTAATGCTTTTAAAATGTTTAAGTAAAATTGCTTTTCTTTTTTTACCAACCAAAGGTATGGAATCAAGAACGGAATTAAGAGAGGCTTTGCCTCTACGCTTACGGTGGAAAGAAATTGCAAAACGATGAGCTTCATCTCTGATCTGTTGTAAAAAAAGGAGAAGGTCCCCTTCCCTGCCGAAGTTAATCGGGTTAGCTCTGCCGGGCTTATAGATTTTATCATTTTTTTCCCCTCTTTTCTCATCTTTTTTTGCTATTCCGATAATTTCAAAACAATTGTTGATATTTAAATCCTTGATTACTGATACAGCAATATTCATCTGGCCCTTACCGCCGTCAACCATCAGGATATCAGGATATGGTTTTGTTTTATTACCTTTACCGTAACGTCTTTTCAAAACTTCGGCCATGTAAGCATAATCATCCTGCTTTGGAACGGTTTTAATCCTGTACCTCCTGTATGATGATTTGTCTGGTCTCCCTTTTTTAAAGACCACCATCCCTGCAACAGGCTCGGCACCTGAAATATTGGAGTTGTCGAAACATTCAATACGCTGCGGGATCCTGTCCATCTTAAACAGTTTCTGAAACCTTTCAAGCAAATCAGTTTCACTGGCCAGAGAAGCAGTCTCTTGTTTTACCCTGTATTCTGCATTTAAAAAAGCCATCTTTATCAGCCGGGCCTTTTCTCCCTGTTTTGGATGTATAATGCTAACTTTTTCACCTTTGATTAAGCTTAGCCATTCTTCAAGCAGAAAAGCATCATTTAGAGATATCTGGACCAGAATTTCTCTGGGAATAAAGGGAGATTTTTCATAATATTGTCTGATAAAAGACCTGATAATTTCCTCATCAGTAGAAATCGTTTCAGAAAACCTGTAATGCCGGGCTCCTAAAACACAGCCTCCGCGAATAAACAGGATAGTGATTAGAAAAAAATTATCTGACCTGACAATAACCAGTATATCTCTATCTTTAAGATCTGTTGTAACTATGGTCTGCTTTTCAAGTGTTCTCTCAAGGCACAAGATTTTATCTCTGAGCGCTGCAGCACTTTCAAAATCCTGGATTTTTGCCGCCTCATTCATCTGATTTCTGATTTTACTTATCAATTCAGGTGTTTTGCCTTTTAAAAACCGGATAACATCTTTTACTATTTCCCCATAAATCTTCCTGTCAACATCAAAGCAGCATGGAGCAAGGCATGCTTTTATCTGAAAATTAAGACAGGGGCGCGATCTTTTCTTAAGCTCTCTTGTTTTACATTTGCGAAGCTTGAAAGTCTTATTGATTATTTTAAGGGTTTCACGCACAGCACTTGAAGAGGTAAATGGACCAAAATAGATAGATCCGTCCTTTTTGATCTTCCGGGACAGGGAAAGGCTGGGATAAGGTTGATTAATATCGATTCGCAGGCAGGGATATCGTTTGTCATCCTTTAAAATAACATTATACCTTGGCTTGTATTGCTTGATAAGGTTTGATTCAAGAATCAGCGCTTCTTTTTCGGTTTTTGTTATTATTGTTTCAAAGCCTGTAATTTTTTTAACCAGAGCCCTTGTTTTACTGTCTGCATGAGCAGGTTTTATAAAATATGAGGAAATGCGATTATAAAGATTTCTGGCCTTGCCAACGTAGATAATTTTTCCGCTGACATCTTTCATTAAATAAACACCCGGCCTGGATGAAACCCCGTGTAGTTTTGAATTTTGAATTTTGAATTTTGAATTAATGTTCATTTTTTATTATTTCACCACAAAGAAGACAGAGAACACAGAAGAAATGTCTCACGCCCGTCCGCCTCGCAAGCGAAGCGTTGCGGGCAGGCAAAGGCGCAATACGATTTTGAGTTTTGAATAAAAAAGTCGCTTCGCTCAGGCATTAGGGCTAAAAATCTGAATATTCAATATCGAACAAGGAATTTCGAATTATGAAGTATTTACTTCGATATTCTGCGGTTCCTTGTTCTGCGGTTCCGCAGTTTTCGGTTTCCTAATCCTAACACTTAACACCTAACACCTGTCCCCCCGACCCCTGATACCTGAAACTATAATCTAATACAGCGATATTTTTTTCAGTTCCTTTATTTGATCCCGGAGATTTGCTGCTTTTTCAAATTCAAGAATTTTTGCGGCATGGGCCATTTCTTTTTTCAGGGATTTAATAATCTCATCGATATTATCAAGCGAGCCGTATGCGGCAATAGATTCCGCAACTCTGTCTGCAACATCATCAGAGGCGTACAATGAATCAAATGCAGTTGTAATATCCTTTTTTATAGTTTCCGGAACAATATTATTCTTTTTATTAAACGCTTTTTGAATTTTTCTGCGGCGCTTTGTTTCACTTATTGCCTGCTTCATAGACTTTGTTATATTGTCTGCATACATTATTACCTTCCCGTGAACATTCCTTGAAGCACGGCCGCATGTCTGGATAAGGGATCTTGCTGAACGCAAAAACCCTTCCTTGTCTGCATCCAGTATTGCCACAAGTGAAACCTCGGGTATGTCAAGACCTTCACGAAGAAGATTTATACCTATAAGAACATCGAATTTGCCTGACCTGAGATCCCTTATAATTTCCATTCTTTCCAGAGTTTTTATGTCTGCATGAAGATAGCGCACCCTTATGCCAAGATCCTGATAATATTCAGCGAGGTCCTCGGCCATTCGCTTTGTAAGGGTAGTGACAAGGACCCGTTCATTTTTTTTACAGTGCAACTGGATTTCTTCAAAAAGATCATCAACCTGATATTGTGCTTTTCTTACATTGATTTCAGGGTCAAGAAGGCCTGTTGGTCTTTTTATCTGCTCAACTACACTATTTCCCGCCATCCCAAGCTCATATTCAGCAGGGGTTGCTGAAGTATAAAGAACCTGTGAAACTTTTGATTCAAATTCTTCAAACTTAAGGGGACGGTTATCAAGGGCTGATGGAAGCCTGAATCCATACTCTACAAGCGTGGTTTTGCGGGATCTGTCACCATTATACATGGCGCGAAGCTGCGGCACGGCAATATGGCTTTCATCAATACATACAAGCAAATCGTCAGGAAAATACTCAAAAAGGGTCGGGGGCGGTTCTCCAGGGCTCCTGCCTGTTAAATGCCGGGAATAGTTTTCAATTCCGTTGCAGTAGCCTAATTCCAGCATCATCTCAAGATCAAAATTTGTTCTCTCTTCAATACGCTGGGCCTCTATTAATTTATCGTTATGCCTGAAATAATCAATCCTCTCTTTAAGTTCAGCACTTATGCTTTTTACTGCTTTTTCAAGGGTCTTTCTGTTAGCAACATAATGGCTTGCAGGATATATTGTAATTTTTCTCAACCTGTCTGTAACATGTCCTCTTAAAGTATCAAATTTCGAAACAGCCTCTACCTGGTCTCCAAAGAAATCAATGCGGACTGCTGTTCCATCTTCATAAGACGGATATATTTCAACTCTGTCGCCTCTTACCCTGAAAACACCCCGGTGAAAATCAATATCGTTTCGTTCATATTGTATATTAACAAGCCTGGACAGCAGTTTGTTTCTAACAAGTTCCATTCCGCTTTTTATATCAACACGCATTGAAAGATAATCTTCAGGAGCGCCAAGCCCGAAAATGCATGACACACTTGCAACAACAACAACATCCCTTCGTGAAAGCACGGATCTGGTCGCGCTGTGGCGCAATTTGTCTATCATTTCATTAATGGAGGAATCTTTCTGTATATAGGTATCGCTGGCTGGAATGTAGGCTTCGGGCTGGTAATAATCGTAGTAACTTACAAAATATTCAACAGCATTTTCAGGAAAAAGCAGCTTGAATTCACTGTACAGCTGGGCGGCAAGAGTTTTGTTTGGAGCCAGTACAAGGGTTGGTTTTTGAACTTTTTGGATAACATTGGCTACAGTAAATGTCTTTCCTGATCCAGTAACACCGAGAAGAACCTGATGTTTTTTGCCGGACAGAATACCGGTGCTTAATAGTTTTATCGCTTCCGGCTGATCGCCTTTTGGAGTAAAATCTGAAATTAAATTAAAGGAAGGCATAGGTTTTAAGTTTTAAGTGTTAGGTGTCAGGATTAGATGATTAGGGATTAGGGATTATTCCGGTCTCCGGTTCAGCTTAATCCTTAATCCTTTAATCCTAATACCATCTGTCTCACCACGAAGACCACGATATAATTTTAAATGTTGAATTTTAAATGTTGAATTAAGGTGTCGCTTCGCTCCGGTTTCCTAATTTTTTCACCGCCCGCTTTGCTTGAGACGCTGAGGACACTGAAAAATTTATTCTTTTAAATTGTCGTGAGAGGCGACAATTTAAAAAAGCAATCTGTCCTATAATCTTAATGCAACATATCCCTTTGCGTTCTTTGCGACTTTGCGGTTAAATCCGGTCTCTGGTTTTTCTAATTTCTAATTTCCAGCTTCTGATTGTCTCACCACGAAGATCACGAAGAAGTCGAAGATAAAAATGTTTCACGCGCAAATCAGGGATTAGGGATCAGGTGTCAGGGATCCCTGACTTTTTTTAAAGTCTTTTAGCTCATCTGGATCAAAAATAAAGTTTCTCCCCACTCTTTTATGTTTCAGCCTACAGGACTTTATCCATCTTCTTATTGTTATTTCAGCTACTTCAAGATATTCAGATGCTTCTTTAAGACTAAATGGAGATTCTCTGATTTCCCCAAAAACCTCATCATGGTCGTATGAATCTTTCTCAAATCCTCTTCTTGCTATAACAGCGAACAGCTTTTCTCTTTCTTTTACAGGCATTTTCACAATATTATTATAAACTTTTTCAGCAGTAATCATTTTTATTCAACCTCCCTTAAATATCTCTTGAGATCACGATAAAAATTTTCATGGTGACCTGCAGAATAAAAAAACATGCAGGTCTCAGAAATACGGTATGCAATTAAAATAACCTGTTTATTAAACGTAAATTTGTAAATCTGAAACTCTGCGAGGTCTCCTTTTTTAGAAATTCCGGCCTCGGGATTATCAGCTATTTTTTCAATTTCGTCTTCTATGGCAAGTTGAAAAGCCCTTGTTTGTTTTTTTACAAATTTTCTAAATAATGGTTTGAAAAAAATTTTCATGATAAAACAAATGATAACATAAATTATCATTTTGTCAATTGTTATTCCGGGAAATTATTTCACCGCAGAGTACACAGAGAAAAACCGTTTGTAATTTAAAACTTATAATTTAAAACTCAAAATTGTTCTTAATCCCTGACACCTGATCCCCGATCCCCGGCACCTAAAACCTATGCCTTTAACTTCCAGGTTGTGCCTTCGGAACCATCCTCTATAGCAATATTCATCTCATTAAGCTGCTGTCTTATCTGGTCTGCCTTTTCCCAGTTTTTTGTTTTTCTTGCCTCAGTCCGCTCCTGTATCAGTTTGTTGATAATTTCAGGATTAATAGATTCTTTTTCAAGACCTGCTGTTTTTTTGTTTTTAAAATATTCTTCAGGCGACTGATTAATTATGCCTAAGATACTGCCCATTTTCAAAATATCTAACCGTCCTGATTGTATTTTATCTTCAGTCACCTGAGAAAAACTGTCTTTACTCTGATCCATAAGGCGATTCATATTACGAATAACTTCAAAAAATATTGCCATCCCAAGAGCTGTATTAAAATCATCGTCCATTGCCGTGTAAAACCGTTTTAAAAACTCAGAGTCATCATGGGTTTTCTGCTGGTCTGATAAATACCCGAACTGTTTTTGAACACGATCAAGCAGAGCATAAATTTTATCAAGATTACCAACTGCTTCATTCATTGCCTTATCTGTAAAATCAACAGGGCTGCGGTAATGCTTTGAAAGAAGAAAAATGCGTAATGCTTCAGGATGATAATTTTTTACAATATTTTTAATAATGATAAAATTCCCAAGCGATTTTGACATTTTTTCATGATCAATATTTACAAAACCATTATGAATCCAGTAGTTGACAAAAGGCTTGCCAAACGCTGCTTCTGACTGGGCAATTTCATTTTCATGATGCGGAAAAATAAGGTCTTTGCCTCCACCATGAATATCAAAAGTCTGCCCTAAATATTCGGCGCTCATGGCCGAGCATTCAATGTGCCATCCAGGCCTGCCCTTGCCCCACGGGCTTTCCCATGAAGGTTCTCCCGGCTTTGATGATTTCCACAAAGCAAAATCAAAAGGGCTGCGCTTTCTCACGTCAATATCTATTCTTGCGCCTGCTTCCATATCTTCCAGCCTGCGTCCGGAAAGCTTTCCATAGCCTTTAAATAATTCGACCTGGTAATACACATCACCATCTATTATATACGCAAAACCTTTTTCGATGAGCATATCAATGACTTTTACTATCATATCAATATGTTCAGTGGCTTTTGGCTCGATTGTAGCCCTCTGAACATACAGGCCATCCATGTCCTCATAAAACTCTTTGATATATTTCTCGGCAAGCGCAACAGTACCAATGCCAAGCTGACTGGCTCTGTTGATTATTTTGTCATCAATGTCGGTAAAGTTTCTTACATAGATCAGTTCATAGCCTTTTTCTTTTAGATATCGGGCTATAACATCAAAGGTGACAACAGCCCTGGCGTGTCCTATATGGCATGAATCATAAACAGTAGGGCCGCAGACATACATGCGGACTTTGTCGGGTTCTATGGGCTTAAAAATTTCTTTTTTTCGTTTTAATGTATTGTAAATGCGTAGAGTCATAGTAATTTTGAGTTTTGAATTTTTAGTTTTGAATTTTGAATTATTGTCTCACCACGAAAACCACGAAAAAATCGAAGATAAAAAATGTCTCACGCAAAGGCGCTAAGGCGCAAATTTAAAAAAACCAAAAGGAACGTCCAACATCGAACTTCCAACGTCGAATTATGGTACGCCTTCGGCGTTTCAATTTTATTAAAAAAATGAGCGGAGCGATATCCACATTCGATGTTCGATGTTGAGCGTTCAATGTTCGATGTTCATCCCTTTTTCCGGTCTCCGGTTTTTCTAATTTCTAATTTCCAGTTTCTAATTTCTAATCCTAGCATTTAGCACCTGACACCTGACACTTAACACTTATTTTCCATTAACAGCACTGTACACATTGCTGCTATTGCCTGTTCCTTGCCGATGGCGCCGAGTCCTTCTGTTGTTGTGGCTTTAATGTTTATCAAGTCAGGCTCTATTTCCATTATTTGCGCAATATTTTTCTGCATTTTCTCTCTATATGGCGAAATTTTCGGGGCCTGGGCAAAAATAATCGAATCGATATTTTTTACTGTAAAACCCTTTTGCTTAAGCATTTCACAGGTTTTAACAAGAATTTTTGTGCTGCTTATATCTTTAAACTGCTCATCAGTGTCAGGAAAATAAATACCTATATCGCCTAAACCAGCTGCCCCTAAAAGCGCATCGCATAATGCATGAATAAGCACGTCTGCATCTGAATGTCCAAGAAGTCCTTTTTCAAACGGGATGGCAAGTCCGGCAAGAATGAGCTGCCGACCTGGTGTTAATTTATGTATATCATATCCAATGCCTGTGCGCATAGTTGTTTAGGTGTTAAGAAGTGTTAGGTTGTCAGGTATTAGGTTTCAGGATCAGAGGATTAGGGATCAGGGATTATTCCGGTCTCCGGTTCAGCTTAGTCCTTAATCCTAATACCATCTGTCAAACCACGAAGATCACGAAGAAATCGAAGATAAAAATGTCTCACGCAAAGGCGCAAATTTAAAAAATCAAAATGAACATCTAACGTCGAATTATGGTACGCCTTCGGCGTTTCAATTTTATTAAAAAAATGAGCGAAGCGATATCTACATTCGATGTTGAGCGTTTGATGTTCGACGTTCATCCCTTTTCCCGGTCTCCGGTTTTTCTAATTTCTAATTTCCAGTTTCTAATTTCTAATCCTGACACTTAACACTGTTCCCTAATTAATGCAGACTTTTCTTATCTGTAGAAGATCGCAATGGCCGGAAAAGATTTTTTCAATTCCATCTTGTTTGAGTGTTGTCATGCCGTCATTTATAGCCTGTCTGCGCAATTCTTCCATTTGCGCCTTTCCCTGAATTAGTTTCTTCTGTGTATCGGTACCCATTAATAGTTCGTGAATGCCCATACGTCCTCGATATCCAGTGTTATTGCATTCATCGCATCCAACAGGCTTATACAAAACAAGACCGTCTGAATAAGGAATATTCACATTTTGCTCGAACTTTGCAGAACCGTATTCTCTAACGAGTTCATCATATTGTTCTTTTGATGGATGATACTGTTTTTTGCAATCCTTGCAAAGAGTACGAACCAGGCGTTGAGCAAGAATGCAAAGGATGGCATCTGCAAAATTAAAAGGATCCATTCCCATATCAAGAAGCCTCGTTATGCTTTCAGGGGCGCTGTTTGTATGAAGTGTTGAAAAAACCAGATGGCCGGTAAGCGATGCTTCAATGCCGATTGATGTGGTTTCCTTGTCACGCATTTCACCAACCATAATAACATCAGGATCTGCCCTTAGAAATGCACGCATTGCAGATGCAAAATCGAATCCAATTTTTGGCTTTACCTGGACCTGCCTTAACCCAGGCTGAGTAATTTCAACAGGATCTTCAGCAGTCCAAATTTTGGTTTCAGTCTTGTTGATAAAGCTTAAAGCTGAATGAAGAGTAGTAGTTTTTCCAGAGCCTGTAGGACCGCATACAAATATTATTCCATAAGGTTTTGTAATAACACTTATGAGTCTTTCGTAATTTTTCTTTGAAAACCCCATGTTAATAAGTGGAATGGGTTCGCCTGCAGCAAGGATACGCATTACAACATCTTCCAGTCCCCCCTGAGTCGGAACTGTGGCAACCCTCAGCTCGATGTCAAAACCTCCGTATTTCTTGAATTTGATTTTACCATCCTGAGGTTTTCTGCGTTCTGCTATATCAAGGTCAGACATTATTTTTATGCGTGATACAACAGCGCTTTTATAACTGTAAGGAATAGTCTGGTATAAGGTGCATTCGCCATCTATTCTTATCCGTACCCGCGTGTTTTCCTTTCCCGAATAAGGCTCTATATGAATATCGGAAGCACCCAGATTATAAGCATCAATAATGATTTTATTAACAAGCTGAACAATTGTGCTGTTTTCTTCTGATACACCAGCTTCAGCCTCATCTATTTCTTCGGCCTCATCCTGAAGCTGCCTGATTATTGAATCCATATCTGCTGTTACTTTTTCATCCTGAGTAAACAGCTTGATGTAATTAAGAATATCCCCTTTCAGTGCGATGTTAAACAGGAATTCTTTTTGGGGTAAAAGGGTTTTTATTTCATCAATTTTTTGAAGATCATGCGGATTGTCAATCAGTATTACGATTTTATTATCCTGAACACGCAGAGGAACCCAGAAATTATTACGCATAAACGGGATTTTCAGACCTAAAAGAAGGTCACTCGGGATTGTTGTTTTTGGATTGTATTGAACATATGGAGCATTATAAAATTTACTAAACGAGGTGAGTATATCTTTTTTTGAAATTTTCAAATCACTCATTAATGCATTTTCAACAAGCTCTCTTCTCTGTCTCGAATCAACAATAGCCTTATCAAGTTCTTTCTGTGTAAGGATGTGATTTTCAATAAGGAAACTGAACTTGTTTGCCCTGGCCCTTGCTATCCGTTTCTGATTATACAGGGCAATTCCAAGTATCTTGGCCAATTCGGTTGCCGACTCTTCATCCTGTTTTATAAATGAAGTGCCTGTTACCCTGTTTATTAATTGAACAGCGCCGAGAAGATATTTTTTAAATATGATTGGAACAACTAAAACCTGTGTTGTTTTAAAACCTGTTTTTTGATCCCAGCTTTTGTCAAATTTTAAGACATGGTCAATTGCACGCAACTCATTTTCATCATAAACGTTCCTGATGTTAACCAGCTTCTGCTTAAAAGCTGAATATCCGGCTATGCTGTTAATCGATACAGGAATACGGATTTCTGATATTTCATCTCCTGACTTAAAGCGTGATACAAGCTCACGCTTTCTTCCATCTACTACATAAACCGTAAGTCTTTCTGCTTCAAAAAGCGCAGTAATCTCATCTTTTAAATCAACCAGTATTTCATCCAGATTTGACGCAGCATATATCTTGTTGCAAATATCCTGAAGCCCTTTCCTGTATTGTGCTTCAGACCTGGGACTGCCGCCATGTATAACTTTTTTATCTGATTTAAGGTCTGTATTTAACATGTTTATCATCAACTATTGAGGGGAAAATGTCTCACGTATAAATAATATAATTTTGAATTTTGAATTAAGGTGTCGCTTCGCTCCAGTCTCCTAATCCTTAATCCTATAATCCTAATACCATCTGTCTCGCCACAGAGAACACAGAGGAAAAAATGTCTCACGCAAAGGCACAAAGACGCTAATTTAAAAAAACCAAAAGGAACGTCCAACATCGAATTATGGTACGCCTTCGGCGTTTCAATTTTATTAAAAAAATGAGCGTAGCGATATCCACATTCGATGTTTACCCGCCTTCGGCGGCGCCAGAGGCGACCAGGGTTCGATGTTGAGCGTTCGATGTTCGATGTTTACCCCTTTTTCCGGTCTCTGGTTTTTCTAATTTCTAATTTCTATTTGTTTAACCACAGAGAAAAAATGTTTTTCCCTTTGCGCCTGGTTTATTGTAGTCAAGTTTTATTTAAAAAATAATTAGCAGAAAACTATTATGTACGAGAATGAGCCACTATTAAGCTCGTCGGAGCACATGATAATTTTTCTGCGGGTTATAAACACTCTATTGCGCATTTGAATATCCTGTTTTTTAGCTTTAGTCA
>Ga0222639_1000234_pt1 | contig 26320 bp, 18 predicted proteins | sample AntAcemetagen185_FD_179863 | JGI IMG/M metagenome (GOLD analysis project Ga0222639, IMG submission 179863) | Saline water microbial communities from Ace Lake, Antarctica - #185 | ecosystem: Environmental > Aquatic > Non-marine Saline and Alkaline > Saline | place: Antarctica: Ace Lake...
TCTTAGGCAAAGAATTCAGGGGCCTTCTTCTTGGGGGCAATGAGGCAGATGAGTCGATCTGGCTATCCAGAAATCTAACTCTCCATCCAACGGCAACACTAGACCCGCCTGTCTATATAGGGGAAAACTGCCGTATCGGCAAAGGGACAAGGCTGGGCCCGGATGCGGTCATCGGAAAAGATTGCGTGCTTGATTCAGGCTGTACCGTTACTGGCTCGGTAATCTTCCCTGGGAGCTACGTGGGAGAAGGTCTGGAGTTAGATGAAGTCCTTGTTGATAAAAATCGACTTATCAATGTCAGATTTGGCGCTGCCGTATCCATTTCCGAGGGCTTTATTTTAGGGGGGCTCTCTAAGGCCCATTTGGGGCCATGGTTCGCCAGGATCTTCTCGCGTTTTGCAGCCGCCTGCCTGCTTCTTGTATTATGGCCATTCCTGCTTGCTACAGCTTTAGTTCTGAAACTTGGCCGGCGCGGCCCCGTTCTATTCAAGAAAGAAGCGGTTCAGCTCCCTGCCCAAACAGATGAGGTACTATGGCGTACATTCGGTTTCTTGAGTTTTGTGCCTGACGATAAAAAAGGAGGGAAAGGGGGGGCTATCAGGCATTTCTTTCTCCGGTTTCTTCCCGGCCTGATCAATATTGTAAAGGGTGAACTCCGTTTCGTCGGAGTGCTACCCCGTACAAGAGATGAAATCAAGACCTTGCCCAAAGACTGGCAGGCCCTTTACTTAAACTCCAAACCGGGAGTCATCACAGAGGCCTTCATCAATTACGGGGCCTTCCCTACAGAAGACGAGCTTTATACATCAGAGGTTTTCTATTCTGTTTCAGCCGGAATCGGGCACGATTTTAGGTTACTGTTAGGTTACTTAGGCCGCCTCCTGGGCTTTTCTTCATCGTCCACACAATAGCAGCCCGCCCAGCCTGCGGTGACTCGGCACAAGGGCGTAACAGAAATAATCAATATTCAATTACCTGCCCCATACTGCTCCTTGATCCAGGACTGGTATTCTCCGCTCCTTACCCGGTCAACCCACTCCTGGTTATCGAGATACCACCTGATAGTCTTACGAATACCCGATTCAAGCGACTCCTCGGGCATCCAGCCGAGTTCTCGTGTCAGTTTGGTAAAGTCAATGGCATACCGGCGGTCATGACCCGGGCGGTCTTTGACAAATTCTATTAGCTCTCTTCGTGGGTAATCTCTTTTTGGCACCGGAAGCTCATCCAAGAAATCACAAACCATCTCAACAATCTTGATATTCTCCATTTCAGTGTCGCCACCGATATTGTAAGTCTCGCCTCTTTTTCCATCTTTCATTATGGTCCATATGGCCGTGCAGTGGTCCCTCACATAGAGCCAGTCCCGTACATTAAGGCCATCCCCGTAAACAGGAAGGAGTTTTCCCTCAAGGGCATTCAAGATCATGAGGGGAAGCAGTTTTTCAGGGAACTGGTATGGGCCGTAATTGTTGGAACAGTTGGAGATAGTCACGGGGAGATCATAGGTCTTATTGTAGGCCCTGACGAGATGGTCGGAAGCGGCCTTTGAGGCCGAATAGGGGCTGTTGGGTTTGTAGGCGGTCTCCTCTGTGAAGTAGCCCTCCTTTCCCAGACTGCCAAACACCTCATCCGTGCTGACGTGGTGAAAGAGCTCCAGTTGGTTTTGACATTCTCTTACTAATTCTAACAGGTTAAAGGTTCCAACAATATTGGTCTGGATAAAAGTATCGGGGCCCACAATAGATCTGTCAACATGCGATTCGGCTGCAAAATGACAGATAGTATCTATCTCATAATCAATGAAAATCCGGGACATATCCGCCTTATTGCATATATCCATCTGTATAAAGGCGTAACGGTCTGAGAACCTTTGCTCTATATCCTTCAAATTCAGCGGGTTCCCGGCATAGGTAAGGGCGTCCACATTAACTACACGACCTTTAAAATTAGATTCTTCCAGGAGATACCTTATAAAATTGGTCCCTATAAAACCGCATCCCCCTGTCACTAACATGTTTTTCATGTCATGCCTCTCTTGTCTCGTTTATCAATCGATCCCTGAACTTAGAAACGAATTCATCTAAGTCGCTTTTCCAGCCTTGCATCAGATTGATGCCCTCTTCCTTTAGCCGCCTATTTTCTAAGATTGAGTTTGTCGGTCTTACGGCCGGCGTGGGATATTCCTCCGTTGTACAGGGAACAAAGGAATGGGGCACACCCATCTTGCCAAGGAAATGGGTGGCCAGCTCATACCAGGTACAATATCCTTCGGATGTCGCATGAAAGGTTCCATTCCCTCCCGATTCTATCAGTTTAGCAATCTGCAAGGCGAGTCGGTAACTCCAGGTGGGGGACCCGAACTGGTCATTCACTATCTTTATCTCTCTTTGAGGATCTTTCAGGGCCAGGGTTAGCATGGTCTTCAAGAAATTTTGCCCCTGGATGCCGTACATCCAGGCAGTGCGCAAGATAATGTGGTTGTCTGTTATCTTTCGGATAGCCTCCTCTGCTGCCAACTTGGTCACTCCGTAATAGGACCCCGGGTTAGGATCATCTTTCTCCGTATAGGGTGCAGGCACCCTCTTTCTGCCGTCAAACACATAATCGGTTGAAATATGAATCAACCTGGATCCATCTTTCTTGGCAACTACAGCGAGATTGCTCGGGCCCTCTATGTTGACCTTACAGGCCAGATCCTTTTCGGTTTCACAGTCATCCACTCTTGTGAAGGCAGCGCAGTTCACTATGACATCTGCGCTGAAATCTCTTACCACAGCTTCCACCTGCGAAACATCCGTAATGTCTAATTCATCAAGATCTACAGACATAACATCATGGGTTTCCTTGAGGACCTTAGTGCAATCACTACCTAACTGTCCCTTTCCGCCCAAAATTATTATTTTCATAGGATCGTCACTTGCAAGAACTTTCAAATCAATTTGTTTCAGGTGTACTCTGGGCACGGAAAGCGATACCAGGTAATACTGATAGATACGTGTTATTCCAGTATCCCGTATTTCCTTGCCACCTCCTCATTATAGGGGGCCTTCCTCCCCTCACAACGTTTTCGAGGACATAATTGACAATTGTAAAAGGTGGTTTTTGTGGGAAAGTAGATACCGGAAACTGACTTTCTTGGGATCATTAAGAGGCTCTCGTTCAATTTCACACCGATAGCACTCTCCACCCCTTCAAGAAGCGAAAAAAGGGACCTCTGTTCTTCAATGGGCCAATCCTCCAAGGATCCAGGGCTCATCAACGATAAGCCCTCGATGGCAAATCTGGTCCGCAGCTCATCCTCTAAATATTTCCGTGCCTTGATCAGGGCAATATTTCCTATGGTATCGAGATAGTACTTTTCCAGCAAATCCTGTGAGGCATCGGCCTTTTCCTCTAATCCAGGGCCAATGGTCACGACGTAGGGGAAAACACGTCCCACCATTTCAAGATTTTTCCGCAAGACCCGGCTCCTAAAACAGATCCCGTCAATGACCACAGCATCTTCGAGTTTCTCGCCGATGTATCTGACCCCATAGGTTGCCTTTGCGGTAATAAGCGTTTGTGCAGCCTCAAAGAGGGCTTGGAACTGCCCCCAGTTGCCCGTCTTTTGCACAAGAAGCTTTTCACCGATTTTTTTGGAATTCAAAGCTATCCGTATGTTATCAAGTAGTTCCATTTTTTACTCAAAAACCTTCGCGTCTTGCGAGAGACCTTGAACAGATTGGGCATAACTGATTTGATCCTGATCGGTCAAGGCTAAACATCCTGAGACCTTTGAAAAACACCCCCTTTCACCCAATCTCTGCGTCAGACTCAAATTTTAGTCCTCGAAATACTCAGTGTATTCCTGTGGTTAAAATCTTCGTCTTCCTTGACCTTGGACGAAATTGAGCATTTTTCAAAGGTCTCATCTTAACAAAAAAAAGGCACTCCATCATCATTCGATGGAATGCCTATTTTTAACTCAGAAATAATAATCTAAACCACTGTTACATTTGCTGCAGCAGGACCTTTTTGACCCTGCTCTATGTCAAAGGTAACGCGGTCGCCCTCATTAAGAGACTTAAAGCCATCCGCATTGATTGCGGAATGGTGGACAAATACATCCGCTCCGTCTTCCTGCTCAATAAATCCAAAGCCTTTTTGGTCGCTAAACCACTTCACTGTTCCATTAGCCATAGTGACACCCTCCTTTCAAAAAATTTTCATAGTTCCAAACTTCAGGGTCCCACTTTGATAAATGGATCTTTCCTTTAGCACGAAACCAAACCCGCCAATTAAGGGCGGGTCTTCTATGATTAAAAGAGATATTAACCTGTTTTCAAGGAAAGTCAAGGATAAAGTCATTTTTTATTATTTGATCCCTTTCCAGTTGAGATATAGAATGAAATGCAATAACGTGGTGCCGTTGAGAGTTCAGAAGATGCGGAAACCCTGTCGAAGATCCCCGCCACAGGCGGGGGAACCCGTAAACGCCTGCAACAAAGGAGAATAACACATTATGGATGTTATCCTTAGCTGGCTTTCGGTAAGCTTTTCCGCTGCTGCCATAGTCCTCCTGATCATACTCCTTTTTCTCAAGACCTCATATAAACGTGCGATTAAAGAGGTAGAACAGACAGTTCGCGAGGAATTTCGTTCTAACAGAGACGAATCAGCAAGGACTGCGCGGGATCTGCGCGAAGAGGTAGTCAGTGCCCAGAGATCTTCCATTGAAACAATGATTCAAACGATTAGTGAACTGGGTAACTTGCAGAGGGATAAATTAGAATCTGTTGAAAGACGTATCAAGGAACTCACCGAATCGAATGAAGCCCGAATCGAAAAACTTCGCAATACTCTTGACTCACAGCTAAAGTCCCTGCAACAAGCGAATGAGAAAAAACTTGATCAGATGCGACAGACCGTCGACGAGAAGCTCCAATATACACTCGAAAAGCGGCTCGCCGAGTCTTTCAAGATCGTCAGTGAGAGATTAGAGGCTGTGCAGCGTGGTCTTGGAGAAATGCAGAGCCTTGCAACCGGTGTAGGCGATCTCAAGCGCGTACTCACCAATGTAAAGGCACGGGGAACCTGGGGTGAAGTTCAACTCGGAGCCCTCTTAGAGCAAATCCTCACACCGGATCAATATGACAAAAACGTCCAGACACGAGAAGGGTCCCGGGAAACAGTTGAATACGCCATTCGGCTGCCTGGCGCCGGTAACGATTCAAGGACCGCAGTCTGTTGGCTCCCAATCGACTCGAAATTCCCACAGGAAGACTACCTGAGGCTTGTCAGTGCAGCGGATACTGCTGACCTCGACGCCGTGGAAAAGGCTACTGCCGCCCTTACTCGCGCGATCCGGAGTTCCGCAAAGGAGATTGCCGACAAGTATCTCGATCCTCCGGGAACAACCGACTTTGCAATTATGTTTCTCCCCACCGAGGGCCTGTACGCTGAAATATTGCGACAACCTGGTCTGATGGAAAAGCTCCAGCAGACTTTCCGGGTTGTGGTTGCCGGGCCAACCACACTTTCGGCAATCCTGAGCAGTCTGAGAATGGGTTTTCGGACCTTAGCCATAGAGAAGAGATCCAGCGAAGTATGGCATGTTCTCGCGGCAGTCAAGACAGAGTTTGGTAAATTCGGTGATGTTCTCGCCAAAGTCAAGAATCATTTAGATGCAGCCTCTAACACCATTGACCAGACCGGTGTTCGCACAAGGGCCATGAAGCGGAAACTTCGCGAGGTCGAACAACTTCCTACGGATGCTTCTGAAAAACTCTTAGGTCTTTCAGAACAGAGCGCGGTCAACAAGGTGGATACCGAAACCGAGTCCAAAGATATCAAACTCAGTTTAGATTAACCCCTCCAGAATCGTGTTATACGCGTCGTTGATCTTTAGATCAGGTCTCTCTATCAGGCCCTTAAGATCGCCTCTGTCTCCTGAATCGACCATCTCCGGATCAATAGGGATCTGGCCCAAAATGGGCACGTCCATGTCGGCGGCCATCTTCACACCACCTCCACTCCCGAATAATGGGACGTTTTCACCACAGTGGGGGCAGAGAAGGCCGCTCATATTCTCCACTACTCCGAGGATCTTCATATTCACCTGGCGGCAGAAATTAATAGATTTCCTTACATCTGCCAGGCTGATTTCCTGGGGCGTGGTCACGATGATCGCCTCCGCATCGGGGATAGTCTGGGCCACTGTAAGTGGTTCATCCCCTGTGCCCGGGGGCGAATCCACTACGAGAAAATCGAGATCGCCCCATTCAATATCAGATATGAACTGCCTGATGGCGCTTATCTTCATGGGGCCCCGCCAGATGACAGCAGTGTCCTTCTCCCCTAAGATCATCTCCAAAGAGACTATCCCCAAGGTCTCTGAAAACCTGTATGGCCTGACCACTCCCTCCTCGCCCATATCAAAACCGCCCTGAACATTCATGAGCATCGCAACCGTGGGACCGTGCAGGTCCACATCTAACAGCCCCACCTTCTTGCCGTTCATGCTTAGAAGGAGGGCGAGATAACTGGCCACAGTACTCTTGCCGACCCCTCCCTTTCCACTCATTACTAAGATCTTTCGCCCTACCCGCGCCAGATTAGTCTCAATCATCTTATCCTGTTGAGCCCTCTCAAAATCGCCGGGGGTATTACAAGCCGTATTTTCCATAACGCTCCTAAGTCAATATCCAATAAAAAGGCCTCCCCACACTATATCCTTAGCACTATGGAGAGGCCCTTATAAATTTACCGGATCTTACCGTCTACAACCGGTCCAGTATCTTCAATTTTGAGTCAATGCCACTTAATACCGATGTCTTATTCAAGGCGCAAGGCGTTAGGTGCAGGGAACTCAACGAGCATCCTGTATCCCCGCTAAAGTCGGGATCTTCGACCAGCACCCAGTCCCGCTATTACAACTCAAGCCATGAATCCGAATAGAGGGATTGGCCCAAAATAACCTTTGCGGTCTTCACATAATCGGCCAGTTTCCACTCACCATTAGGATCATCGGCCAAGGCCTTTTCGTCAACAGCCTCACCATCCATCACCTTGTGGATAAGTTCTACGATGTCAGGCCGTTCCCCCCTCGCAATTGCAATCAGGGCGTCATCATAGGCATCGGCTATACATGAGTACATGGTCTTTCTTTCTAACATAACCATATAGGTCTGATTCAGGATCGGCCGCAAATTGTCCGGAGGACCATTGGATATGTTGGACAGACCGCATGTGGATTTGACGCCGGGGAACATATCCGGAAGCATCTCCTGAAAGGCCATCAGGCTCAGAGCCTGAGGCTGCTGGATATTGACCGGGGTCACGATGCCGTCCACAAAAATATCTTCATTGGGAACACCGGCCTCATTGGCCGCATAAATCAGTTCCGCGGCGAGAGCGCCCCGTTCATTTTCATCCCTTGGCAGCCCTTCCGGCCCCCACATGAGGGCTATCATACTGGCCTTGTATTTAACGGCCAATGGAATCATATTTTCGTAACGCTCAGGTCTGCACATAATAGAATTGATGATGGCCTTTCCCTTACAGGCGGCCAGGCCCGCTTCCATGGCATCGATATTGGATGTATCGAGACAAAGCGGGATCTCATCCCCAATGGCCTCCTGGACCGTATTGACCACGAACTCCATCAGCTCAGGACCACCCTTTCTGGCCGGACCCAGATTGATATCGACCCAGTCTATCTTCTTGTCCCTCTGCCGCTTGGCCTCCTCAGCAATGGGACCCGGGTCCTTTTCCTTAAAGGCCCTGCCGATAATCGTATTGATTACATTTAGGTTTTCACCAATCAAAAACATGGGCACATTCTCCCTTCTATAGATTGTTACAGGTGGATTTTGAGAGATTATCTCTCACAGTTCTGGTGCTCTCCAATACTCCGATTAGTTTGCCATATCCTTCAAATACTTTGGTAACAGAGAAGCATCCCTGGGACCGATAAAGATCTCCCAGTCAGGCAGTTCCTCTTCCATCTCACCGCTGATGGAGGCTGCATAGCCGGGAATAATGATCTTCTTGTGGGCAATCTTGTCGGCAATGCCGCACTTCTTAACAAACATGCCTACCACGTCTCCGGAGAACTTTCCTGCGGCCCATGCTGTCATAACGGACAGCCCTTCCGTGTCCATGATAAGGAGCCAGCTCGGCACCCTGCTCCCTTCAACTTCGCCACTGACAATAAAGTAGGTCAGAGAGAAGTTGGTGGTCACAATTACCGGAGAATTCTCGTCCGGCCCGCCGATCTCGTAGATCCCCTCTGTCACGGTCATTGGCCGTTGCGGATCGGTGAAGATATTCAGCCTCTCGAGAAGGAGCGGGAAAAGATTCTCCCCCTTGAAATCGGACAGGACCACAAGCCCTGCATACTTGGCGATCAACATGGAGGCAATCAGGGTCTCCATATCTAAGTTGCCGGCCATTTCACAGGGGAAGGTAATCGTCGGGAAACCCAAGGATTTATTGGCGGCCTTAAGAGGAGCCCTCCTCATGGTCACCTGATCCTGAAAGAGCTGCTTTATCTCCCTTGCCCCTGAATCGAGCACGAGGTCCTTCAGGCCCATACCCGTCAGTTTGTCGCTGAGGGCAATCAGGTCATCCAAAGTATCTGCCTTCACGGCGAGAGGAAGCCCTGTCTCTTTGGCAAGATTACCCATCTCTTCTACATTATCGGCCGTAGCAGCATAAAGGAGGGGCTTCTTGAAGGCGCAAACATCAACCGCTCCCTTCATGGCCTCTACATCATCCGTCATCAGGACAAGCCCGAATTCGGACTCTTCGGCAATTTTTTTTGCCACGCCGGCAAAGGCGGCCCCATCACCGTTGGCATCTTTCAAGGCCACTAATTCCGGTCTGAGATTGAGGCCTACCCTCTCATACTGAAGGGCATTCCACTCTTTCAGCTTCTTATCAAGTGCCCCGGCGTCCATATCCGAGGAAACCATAGCTGCAAGGGCTGTAGGATTGAAAAAAGTTTTTTCATGCCTGAACAACACTGTCTCACCGCCGATCTTCAAGGCCCTTGTACCCGCACCGATGGCAACAGGCCGGATGGGCGGGGCAGAGGCCTCTGCCAATTGTTCCCTGGCCTCATCAGAAACATAAGGGCAACTATCTAATTCTGCCTTACCCGCGGCCAGATTCATGGCAAAGGCTAAGCATGTGGGAATGCCGCACTCTGCGCAGTTTGTCTTAGGCAACATCTTAAATATCTGAATTCCAGTTAATCCCATATCGCACTCCTAAAAAATTGGGACGCAGATTTTCGCAGATTTGTTAAATCCTAAAAATCTGCGTTCATCTGCGTCCGAAAATAGATTTATTTTACTCCTCTACCTATACAAGAGGATCCATCTTAAGGGCCGGATGTCCCATCTTTTCGAGGAAGGGAAGGACCTCCTCCTCGGTGATGCCCACGGTCTCATCCGCAATCATATCGTAAAGATCAGGAACACCCATTTCCGCACCACGTTTTTCAATGCGCTCTTTAATCTCTTCCTTGAGCATCTTGGGCATCCAGACCATACGGAGCAATCCCCCATCGCCTAAGATGAACTTACCCTGGCCAATATTGTACTTGGAATGACCCACGAATCCCGGAGTAGACAACCCTCCGCCCATAACACCGGCAAGTGTGGTGAACTTCATACCGCAGGGTGTTTCTCCTGCGTAGTCCCTGCCGACGGTCATGACGCCGTTGCAGCCGGGAAGCATTGCCGCGATGCATTCACAGCACCCGCATGTGGTCATGGGATCAATCACCATGGAATAAAAATTATAGTGGGTTACATTACCCCTTGATGCCTTCAACACAAAGTCATTGACACCCTTCCACTGGCCTAAGACCGGATCTATACACTCACCCTTTTCTATGGGCTGGTTGGGGCCTGTCGGGTTTATTTCAAAGGCGGCCTTGCAGTCCATCCAGTTATAGGCCCCGCAAAGACCCGTTCTCTCCGGACTTACACTGCACACATGGTTAGGGGCAAAGGACTGGCAGAGGGTGCAGGAGTAGTATGTCTCCACATCCTCATCCTTCATATTCTCAACACGCCCATCTCTCTCCCCGTATTCTCCCCTCGCCCTTTTTGTCAGGGCATCAACATCCTTTTTCTTTGTATAAAGGGTTATCTGAACCTTATCCAGGATATTTGAAAAATCCTGGTGGAACTTGGCATGAAGTACCACCCCGATATGTTTAAGGGAAAAACCCTTTTCCATGGCCGACTTACTGATCCGTATCCAGGAGATATCACGTTGTCCGATATGCATGACATATTGGATATAATTGGTCAGATGATGAATCTGGCGTTCAATGATCGGCTCAAAATCGGGCTGGAACTCGCGGCCTGCAATCTGGACATAGATACCCAAGGGAAAGGCTTCTCCCTCCTTCAGATCGCTGACGTCCGGACCGATGAGTTCAATCTTCCCGTCTTCGATCTCGTTCATCTCAGCCATCTTGACCAGTTCCGTGCACTGGGCCTTACCACCACCCGTCTGACAGTGGAGATCAGCGCCCCTGACCCGCTCACCCTCGAAGGCCGGGCCAAAGGCCATTGGGATATCGATTTCAGAGACCGTAACCTTAAGACCCCTGACCTCAACTGACTTCTGGCACATTTCGTCATGGGCAACAGGCGACACCACGTGCTCGTAGGTACAGATACCCGTGGGAAGGATCTCGGTAATATCCGTGTCAGCCAAAGTAGGAAAGCCCCAGTTTACACAACCTGCCGCGGCTACTGCCCATTCGGTTCCCACCTCGCCCAGGGCGTTTACAAATGCAAAAATTCTATCCTTATTATACAGCAGCATCTTGCGATAATCGCCCGGCTGAACACCGCCAAACGACATTGCGGCCCTATTTGCAAAGCCAAGGGCAAAAACAGCCGATGAAATATCCGGACCAAAAGGCACGATTCTGGTATTCCAACCCACCTGCATACCCGCTTCAATGCACTGCTCAACTACAGTTGTTCCATTATGGTTTGCTGCACAGAAGATATAAAGGCTCTTCTTCTGGTAGTCTTCAACGATCATCTTTGCAATCTCTTTCGTAGGCGCAGATCCAACAATAGCGGCGAACCCGGGAGCGCTTCCATCAACAAACTCAACCCCTCTTTTTCTTAAAACCACATCATCCGCGGCCCCGAGCCAGATCTTACCGGCATCGATATCCGGATCTTCCGCATGAAGATAAAAATCGGGCTCATTGAGATACCTCAAGGCCTCTATAATTTCATAAGATATAATACCCGCCATCCCCGCGTCTAATAAAGGACCGAGGAAAGGGAGCCAGTTTTTGTTTTTGATATGTGGCGGAAGAAGTCCCCGCGCAATTTCCAAGGGTTCTTGTATATCCTCAAGGGTCTCAACCTTGATTCCAAAAAGGGAATAGATAACCGGCAGAAAATAACCCGTGTTTGGAAAACTCACCTTTGTGCTCGCATCATATGTATCAAGGGCCTTCCTGTACGCCCCTTCGGCCTGTGAAACTACTTTATAGCCGCCCTGTATGGCTGCAAATGCTACTAATCTTGACATTTTGTTCCTCCTTCGTTGAGGATTTATTTCAATCCATATTCTTACTTTTTAACTTAAAAAAACCCATTACCCTGTATGTTAAGCCTCAAGGGCCTGGCGGCTTGCCATATCCATAAGGACCCTCTCTCTGGCCTTGTCTATACCCAGCTCTTTCCGCTTTTTATCTATATGGGCAATCATCATATGGGCATGTTTAATTGGGTCAACCTCCACATCCCACATACCGCCATAGATTTTTTCAAATTCCTTGGTGATATAATCGTGAAATACCGGCGCGCCGCTCGTGGGCAAAGTAACGCCAAACACCGTATATACACCCGATGCTACAAAATAATGACCAATACTTATAGCCTTTTCACTCATCCATTCAGGAGCACTTCCAGCCACCGGCCATTCACTGACATCATTGCCAAGACCGCCTGCTTTGACGACCTCTGTTGCTGCAAGAAGAATACGACTGTTATCAACACAGGAACCGAGATGAAGGACAGGAGGAATACCGACGGTTTCGCAAACTTCGGCAAGTCCGGGACCGCAGAAGGTAGCTGCGGATTCAGGCATCAACAAACCTTCCATGGCGCATGCAATGGCGTTACACCCTGTGGTCAGGACGAGAACATCGTTTTTGATCAGTTCCTTGACAACGGCCAGATGACCTTCATTATGTCGCGTTCTAGCATTGTTGCATCCCACCACGCCGGCTACGCCGCGAATACGCCCATTAATAATATTGTCATTGAGGGTATAGTAGGTTCCACGAAAGCTGCCGCCGAGATGATATTCAATGGATTCCACTCCAAACCCTGCCACCACCGGCGATTTGTGTTGCGGAATCATGACTTCGGCCTTACGATTTTCAAAGTTGTCGATGGCCATTTTAACGATCCGCTTGGCGTCCTCAAGGGCGTGATGTTCATCAAACTCAATATGAATTACACTCTCCTGTTCCATCTTGGCAATGGGATGAGTTGTAATTACTTTTGTATGAAAACACTCTGCAACATTTGCAATGTTTTGCATGATACACTGGATATCCACCACCATGGCGTCGCAGGCCCCGGTGATAATGGCCAGCTCCTGCTGCAGGAAAGTGCCCGCCAAAGGCACGCCATGACGCTGCAGCATCTCGTTTGCCGTACAGCAGATACCACTTAGCTGAATGCCTTTTGCACCCTTCTTTTTTGCATACTCGATCATTTCCTCGGTATCGGCAACCGCTACAATCATCTCTGAAAGAATAGGCTCGTGACCATGGATAATAAGATTGACATGATCCTCCTTCATGACGCCCAGGTTCGCCTCTGACTGAACAGGATAGGGCGTCCCAAAGAGGATATCCTGCAAATCAGTAGCAAGCATTGATCCACCCCAGCCGTCGGCTATGGCTGCTCTGGTTCCCTGTTTCATGAGGTTCTTGTAATCCTGGTCAACCCCAATATGGGTACGGTGCATGATTTCAACGATTTCTCTATCTATGTTTCTTGGAATAACACCCTGTTTCTTCCATAGTTCATAACGGGCTTTAGGAGCCCTTTTTGCATAAAGGACTTCTCCTTCTGACTTTCCCCATTCACCTAACGCCACTTCTGCAGTGTCAACCGCGATTTCGTCCATGTCCCTATCAACTTCTTCACCATCCACCTCGACGGTGGTTGCAACGCCAAGGTGCCCCGCCACAGCAAGAAGTTTGTCAAAATCCTTGATTTTATAAATGTCCGTTTCTTTTCGCGCCACAGACAAAAACACCTCGGCAACACCGCGTCCATGATCCGAATGGGCAGCTGCACCGCCGGCGATCATCCGGACGAAGTTACGAGCGGCAATGGTGTTGGCCGTGGCCCCGCACATACCTTTTCTTTCATCTTTGCCTTCAATTCCCCCTTTGGGAAGAGGCAAACGGCAAGGCCCCATGGAACAATTTTTACAACAAGTACCCTGAACTCCGATATTACAGGGTTTCATGCTTAAAGCCCTGTCAAAGATTGTTTCTATGCCCAGCTCCGTTGCTCTTGCTATCATTTCCTGTGATGCAACGTCTATGGAGGCTGCTACAGGATCAACCACTTTTTTCTTTTTTTCCAACTTGGCTACTTTTGGTTTTTCTTCTGCCATTAGAGGTTCCTCCTCATATTTATTTTGTTTATTTTGGTCAGTGTAATGGTTAAGTCATTAAGATTTTACTCAAAACGACGCCGATGGATATTCCTACCTGCGAATCCGTTTGAATTTACTAGCCGTTTTTTGCTGCTTGGTTTTCTGCTCCTTTGAAGCAGTCATGGAGGTTTTTTCAGGAACTCCGGATGCCTTCTTGGCAAGACGCTCTTCCTGTTCCTTTGCCCTTTTCTGCCTCAATTCACTTTCCTCGGTCTCTCGTTTGGCCACTTCCGCTGCCGCCGCTTCGGCTTCCGCTTTGGCCTTGGCTTCCGCTTCCGCCTTAACCTTTGCCTCTGCGTCGGCTTTGGCCTTGGCTTCCGCTGCCACTTTGGCGCCTGCTTCCGCTTTCGCCTTGGCTTCCGCTTCGGCTTTGGCGCCTGCTTCCGCCTTGGCCTTGGCTTCCGGATCCTCTTTGGGTGCTTCTTTTACTTCGGCTTCCGGCTTGGCTTCAACCTTGGGTGCGGGCGCTGCCTTGGGCGCTTCTTTCACTTCGGCTTTGGCTTCCGGCTTTTTTGCTGCCTTGGCTGCCGGTTTCTTTTCAGCTTTCGGTTCCTCAAAATCAAGGTTGGGTTCCGGAGAAAGGGAAAGAAGATCAGCCGTTTCAAGATCAAGAACCTTGGAGACATCCGCCACATTAGCCGCCGTCCCGCCGTTTGAGAGCAATTCAATAAAAGACTTGGTCAAACGAACGCTTTCAGGATGCCGCAGAATAAGCACCGACGCGCCGGCCAGCAGGTAGCAGACCGCCGCCACCGACTCCATCATGATGCCGCGTTTTTCCGGATCACCCAGAAGGGGGGCTTCTTCAATAGGCTCTTTGGCTTCCTTGCATTTCCAGATTTCATTTCCCAGATTACTGATCATGGGGATCTGCAGTTTTTCATCTTCCTGGGTGAGCGCCGCCATCATAATCCGTTCCATGACCGAGTATGAATATTCCATACCGTATCCCAGACCGCCGGTGGTGGGATCAATGATAATCTTGTCGCTGTTAACACCCAGATTACCCAGAAGAATATTGAGCTGTTTGGCTAGGTTCACATCAATGGGGGATGAGGAAACAATGGCTTGGCCATAGCCGAGAGCACTGGCACCCACACCCTTGTGATTTGCCTCTTCCACCGGTCCGAGGCTCACATTCTTGCCCTGGCAGACTTCAGAGATCTTTTTCAACACCTCTTCGTCCTTTGCGTTGTTGGCGGTTCCCCATAAGACCAGGGGCACAGCCACCGCATCGGCAACCGTTTTGACGATTTCCGCAGCCTCGTCAGCAGCACGGTCCATTCCGTTTGGATCCGTGGACTTTAACTGCAAAACAATTATATCGGCTCCGTATTCGTCCACACATTTTTTTGCCCATGCCTCAGGTGAACCAATCACATCCTTAAACGGCGCAATCGCTGCCTCGGGCCATTCTTCTGAAGGATCATAATCCCAGACTTCCATCGCAACCTTTGGGGCATTGGGCATGTTGCCTTCAAAGAGATGGAATGGGTATGAATCTCCTCCACCCAGTGTAACGGCGCCGTCTCCAACGCCAAGTGTTGTTTCCCCTATTCTTCCGGAATAAGGCTGTTCGGGAATCTCAAAGGCCAATTTTTTATACCTCCTTCTTGGATTCTTTGTTCGTTCACCATCTGCGGCTTATCGCCGCTGCCTAATGTTAATAAAACGTAAAAAAGTTTACTTGTGAAAAATTTAACATAGCAAGCACAAAAAAAGGCCTCTGCTTTCGAGGTCATTCGCCGTAAAATAGAAGATTGTCGAAGCGTTGTCAAGGGGTTTTTGCCTGTAATTTAAAAGGTTTTACCAGATATTTAAAAACCCCATATATTGTATAAAGTCAAAACCGTACACAATATAATGGGTGTTTATTGGGTTATCTCATCAAAAATACGGTACGCTGCCTTAACAGCCCCATTTTCGCTGTGCAACTCAACGGTCGGCCTGCCTTCCAGGTCAAACCGCTGCACTTCTGAATCCTCAGGGACAGTGCCGATAAAATCCAGATCATATTGGTCGAGCGCCTCATTCAGCGCTTCTGATTGACCTTCTTTGATGCGATTAACCATAACGACTTTCCGGCTGATGTTCAATTTGAGGGCTTCTGTTAATGCCACGATACGATGGGCCGCCTGTAAACCGCGTCTTGTGGCATCACTCACCACCAGGAGTACATCGATGTTGTTGGTGGTCAACCTGCTGATATGCTCCATGCCTGCCTCATTGTCCACCACCAGATAGGCGTAATTGTCAATAAGCTTTTCCAGATATTGGGTCAAAAGGGTGTTGGCGGCGCAATAACACCCCGCACCTTCCGGACGGCCCATGGCAATGAGGTCAAAGCCGCTGGATTCCACAACCGCTTCCTGAAGTTTCATTTCCATGTACACGTCTTTGGTCATACCCGTTGCAACACCCGTTTTCATATCTTCTCTGGCATCTCCCAGTGTTTCGCCCGAATCGACCCCCAACACTTCGTTCAGGTTGGCATTGGCATCGGCATCGACAGCCAATACAGGGGTTTTCCCTTTTTCCACCAGGTATTTGACCAACATACCCGCTATAGTGGTTTTACCAGTACCCCCTTTTCCGGCTAACGCTATTGAATACGTCATGTTTTCCTCCTCCTGCTGAAAGATAAATTTTAATTGCTATCTTTTAAAAAAAACTCTATAATACGCTGTTTTTACAAAAACCTTTTTATTAACCCACAACTGACTTCCATGACAACCAAAAACGAAATATGGGACCAAATAAAGCGGAACATTCGGGGCAATATCCCAAAAGCCGAGATTAAAACGTGGCTGTCACAAGCATCTTTAATTGAGATCAACCCGGAATTGGCTGTTATTGAGGTTCCGAACAAATTTGTTGCATCATGGCTTTCTGAAAATTACAGTGAGCATATACAGACGCTTTTGGGGGATCTCGTTGGTGCCCGCCCGGCCATCCGGTTTTCATACCAGACCCCTCGAAGTTCAAAAACGACCTTTTCCTCAGGGCTGGATCCATCCTGTACCTTTTCCGATTTTGTCACAGCCCGTTCAAACGGGCTGGCCTGCTCTTCAGCGCTTGATGTTGCAAATAATCCATCTTACAAGTATAATCCTCTTTATATCTTTAGCAAATGGAGCCTGGGAAAAACCCATCTTTTGCACGCCATCGGCAATGAGGCTATGAAAAAGGGCCCTGATAATGAGGCTGTTTACCTATCAGCTGAAAGCATTATCTCTCAATTTGAAAAAACTTCCCCTGACAGGATTAACGGCTTCTGGGGAGAAGAAAAAGCGCCTCGGTTTCTGTTATTAGACGATATTCAGACCATCGCTTCTCATGGCGAGTCACAAAAAGCGTTCCTTTCTCTTTGTGCTCCATTTCTAGAATCAGACCGCCAGTTGGTGGTTGCTGCCTCCGCACCACCGCGCCAGATCAAAGATCTCCTGCCCCAACTGCGTTCCCGTCTTGAATGGGGCCTGATTACTGAGATAAAGGCACTTGATCAAAAAACGAAAATGAAAGTGATCCACCAAAAGGCAAAGCAGCAAGGGATTGAGTTTCATGAGGACGCAACGTTTTTTCTGGCGAGCTCGACCAATAACCTGAAAAACCTGGTGCGTCAAATTGAAAAAATCAAAATTCATGCATCGCTTTACGGAAATAAAATGGATATTTCTATTGTACAATCCATTCTAGAAAATAAGCATCATACCCAGGTTGGACCCTCGCGTATTCAGGAAATCACGGCGAAATATTTTCAAATTTCGCCATCCGACCTTTTGAGTGGAAAAAAAGAGCGGAAAATCTCTTATCCCAGACAAGTGGCCATATTCCTGACGAGAAAATACACGGACATGTCTTTAAAGGAAATAGGGAAAGCCTTCGGTAATAAACATCATTCATCTATAATATACTCAATTAATATAATTGAAAAAAATATAAAATTAAAAATTAATGTTATTAATGATATAGATAAATTAAGAGGATTTATTTTAAGCAACTCGGTTGGATAGACTTTCAGAACTGTCCATTGTTTATCAACCCCTGATCAAAAAGGGGGGAAATTGACGCCCGGGGGTTTTTGTCTGAAAGCAGATGATCATTCTTTTATAAAGGGTTTAAGAAAACAAAGGTTACAAAACCGGATGCTTACCTGATTTTCAAACAAACTTACAGGGCTTTATTATTATAATTACTTTTATAAAGTTATAAAAAATAACAAATAGATCGTCAACGGAGGAAACAATGGAGATAAGAATTGATCGGAACGAACTCCTCAAATCCGTTTCAAAAGTTCAAAGCATTATCGAAAAAAAAAGTAATATGCCTGTACTGTCAACGATTCTGTTTACAGCTGATGGCACAACGGTTCGTATCAGTGCAACGGATTTAGAGTTGGGATTTCAGGAAACGATCAATGCCCAAGTTCTTGAAGAAGGCAGCATAACCCTGTCCGGGCGAAAGATCTTTGAAATTCTTAAAGAAACAACATCAGCAGAGTTTCATATTAAGGAAAAGGAAAACAATTGGATATTTATCTCCGATGGTGTAGCGAGGTTTAATCTGGCATCGATTTCCCCTGAAGAATTTCCCGCGTTTATGGAACCCGAAGACGTCACCATGCTTCCCATAAAGGGTGAAACGCTTGTGAACATGATCAACAAAACCATTTATGCGGTAACAGCAGAAGAAGCCGGTTTCAAGTTATCTGGTGTGCTGACTGAAAAAGTTACGGTTGATGAAAAAGACGTCTTGAGAATGGTGGCGACTGATGGACACAGGCTTTCCCTTATTGATAAACCATTTGTAAATCTTGAATCTTTGGAACTCAGTGACGGCGTTATGATCCCCAAGAAAGGGATGAGTGAGCTGAACAAAATGGCAGCCGATGGTGGCACCATTGAAATTGGCTTTAAAGAGAAAAACTGCGTGGCCAAAAAGGGAAATGCTTTTTTGATGATGCGTCTTTTAGAAACCAATTTTCCGGATTATAAAGCGGTGATGTTCAAAAATGAGAACGATCCTGTAGATATCAGCAAAGCGGCTCTTGTGGAAGCCATGAGAAAAATGCTTATTTTGAGCAACGAACGGTACAGGGCTGTTAAAATTACACTGGAAAACAATGTGATGGACCTCGTCTCGACCAATCCGGATTTGGGCGAGGCCGAGGAAACCATCGAAATTAAATACAACGGTGAGCGTGTCGAAGCGGGTTTTAATCCAAAATACTTTATTGATACGCTCCAATCTATGCAGAGTGAAACCATCCATCTGGATTTTACGGACAGCTCGAAACCCTTCGTGTTGACGGGTGAAGCAGATGAAGGTTTTGTCGGTCTCATTATGCCGATGAGGGTTTAATATGACACAGGAACAAACATATGAAGCATCAGATATAAAAGTTTTAGAAGGCCTGTCGGCTGTCAGAAAAAGACCGGCCATGTACATCGGAAATACGGCTTTTGAAGGTCTCCACCATTTGGTATATGAAGTGGTGGACAACAGTATTGATGAGGCACTGGCGGGGTTTTGCGATCAGATTGACATCAAATTACTCACGGACAACAGTGTGGTGATTAGGGACAACGGACGGGGCATTCCCGTGGACATGCACGTATCCGCCAATATGCCGGCTTTGGAAGTGGTCATGACCAAACTTCATGCAGGCGGAAAATTTGATAACAAAACATACCGGGTATCCGGAGGGCTTCACGGCGTGGGCGTCTCCGTGGTGAATGCACTTGCCGGTTATCTCGAAGTAGAAGTATACCGGAACAAAAAGAAGTACTATCAACGCTACGAGCGGGGGGAAGCTGTAACACCCCTTGAAATCAGGGGTGAAAGCGCGCGAACCGGAACCAAAATACACTTCACACCGGACCCGCTGGTATTTGAAACGGTCATTTTTGATTTTGAGACATTGGCCAAAAGGATGCGTGAGCTTTCTTTTTTAACAAAGGGTCTGCGGATTAATATTCTAGATGAGCGGACCGGTAAGAAGAAAGAGTTTATATATGAAGGGGGGATTGAGTCTTTTGTAGAATATCTTAACAGAAACAAGGAATTGCTCCATCGAAAACCGATCGTTATTTCAGGAGAAAAAAACGGTGTATTGGTTGATATCGCCCTTCAGTATAATAATTCCTATAAGGAAAATCTTTTCACCTTTGCCAATAACATCAACACAAAGGAGGGGGGGAGCCACCTGGCAGGCTTCAAATCCGCTCTGACCCGGAGTATCAATTCGTACCTCAGCAATTCCCCGATGGCAAAAAACGTCAAAGAAAAGCTCTCAGGAGATGATGTGAGGGAAGGTTTGACAGCGGTTATCAGCATAAAGCTGCCTGAGCCCCAATTCGAAGGCCAGACAAAAACCAAACTTGGGAATAGCGAAGTAAAAGGGTTGGTTGAAAATCAGGTTAATGAAGGGTTGGGATCTTTTTTTGAAGAGAATCCGGCAATTATAAAGGCCATCCTGGGCAAGGTCATTGACGCGGCCAGGGCCAGGGAGGCGGCGCGAAAAGCCAAGGAGCTGGCCAGAAGAAAGGGGATTTTATCGGATCACTCTCTGCCCGGAAAGTTGGCCGATTGCCAGGAAAAAGACCCCGCCCGGAGTGAAATTTTTATTGTGGAGGGAGAATCGGCTGGTGGCTCCGCAAAGCAGGGTCGAAATCGAAGAACTCAGGCTATTTTACCGCTCAAAGGTAAAATTCTTAATGTGGAAAAAGCACGCTTCGATAAAATGATTGGGAGCGAAGAAATTCGAACCTTGATTGCCGCTCTGGGAACGGGAATCGGAGAAAACGACTATACTCTGAATTCCCTGCGTTATCACAAAATTATCATCATGACCGATGCGGATGTGGACGGCGCTCATATCCGCACGCTTCTCCTTACATTTTTTTTCAGGCAGATGCCTGATCTGATTGAAAATGGATACCTTTACGTGGCGCAGCCGCCCCTTTATCGCGTTTCGCGGAAAAGGAAAGACCTGTTTATCAAGGATGAAGAGAAATTTAACGATTATATTCTGGATCGAATTTCTGAAAATGAAAGGGTTGTCTTTGAGGACGGCAGGGAAATATCCGGGAAACGGCTTATAAAACTCTTGAACAGGCTCGTAAAGTTTTTTGATAATATGGAGAAACTTTCCAGAAAAGGCTTCAGCCAGAAATTTCTGGAGGCCCTTATTTCAAATGGCGTGACCGCCACAAAGCAATTTAAGGATAAGGTCTTTGTCGATGGTCTTGTTAAACGACTCCACGATGATGGTTTTGATCTTACCGAGTTCGAAACAACGGAGGACGATGGATACTACCAATTCAGCGTCACGGAAACGCAAAACGGCGGTCATACTTTCAATGTTGACTGGGCATTTCTATCTTCTCCCGATCTTCGCCAGTTAATATCACTTTCCGAAGACTTTCGGGAACTCAAGGCCAATGGCTTCAGGATCAATGGAAACCAGGAAAAGCAGAAGATAGAAGATCCCCGCAGCTTTCTTAATGATGTCATGGAAAAAGGCAAAAGGGGATTGGCGATTCAGCGATATAAGGGCTTAGGTGAAATGAACCCCGGGCAGTTGTGGACCACCACCATGGATCCTGAAAAAAGAGTGCTTCTTCAAGTAAAAGTGCAAGACGCGGTGGAAGCAGATCATATTTTTACCATACTCATGGGGGATAAAGTGGAACCGCGAAGAGAGTTCATTCAGAAAAATGCCATGGAAGTCACTGAACTCGATATATAATAACCATTAGCGGTTGACGGCGCCTGGTTACCATGAGACGCGGAAACTATAAAATGGTGTCGGGGCAAACCTGTGTGTTTGCCCTTGTTTTTAAATGAAACGAAAGAGAATGGAGAAACCAAAATATCATGCTTCAGGATGTAGAACCCGAATTCGTTAACATCGAAGATGAGATGAAAAAATCCTATCTCGAGTATTCCATGAGCGTTATCGTGGGTCGAGCCCTTCCAGACATCAGGGACGGTCTGAAACCGGTTCACAGGCGCGTACTTTTTGCCATGAATGACCTGAAGAATTTTTTTAACAGGCCATATAAAAAATCGGCAAGGGTTGTGGGTGATGTCATCGGTAAATATCATCCCCACGGGGACAGCGCCGTATACGATACCATCGTTCGTATGGCTCAGGATTTTTCTCTGAGATACTGTCTTGTAGATGGTCAGGGAAACTTTGGATCCGTGGATGGGGATCCCCCCGCTGCAATGCGGTACACTGAAGTGCGGATGACGCGAACCACACAGGATTTTCTGGACGACCTTGAAAAAGAGACGGTTGATTTCGCACCCACCTATGACGGAACCCTCCTTGAGCCTTTGGTTCTTCCCACAAAAGTGCCGAATTTATTAATCAATGGATCTTCGGGAATCGCTGTTGGAATGGCGACCAATATTCCTCCCCATAACCTGATGGAAATTTGCGCCGGGATTGAAATGGTTATTGAAAACCCCGATGTTACCCTGGGGGAATTGATGACCGTTATACCCGGACCGGATTTTCCCACGGCCGGATTTATCATCGGAAAAAAAGGGATTGTAGACGCTTACGGCACGGGAAGGGGCATCATCAAGGTCAGGGCGAGGGCGTTTGTGGAGAAATTTGCCCACAACAAAGAGAGGATTATCGTTTCGGAAATTCCCTACCAGGTCAATAAGGGAAGACTGCTTGAAAAGATGGCGGCCCAGGTGAGGGAAAAGAAGATAGAAGGTATTTCAGAAATCCGGGATGAGTCGGACAGAGACGGCATGCGCATCGTCATTGAAACGAAAAGAGACGCTCATGCGCTGGTCATCCTGAATCAACTCTATAAATACACACAAATGAAAGTTTCCTTCGGGATTATCCTGCTCGCTATTGTTAACGGACGACCGGAAATTTTGACGCTCAAAGCAATGATTCGCCATTTCATCAAACATCGCCGTGAAGTGATCGTCAGGAGAACAATTTTTGACTTGAAGAAAGCGGAAGCGCGGGCCCATATTCTGGAAGGGCTCAAAAAAGCCCTTGATTTTCTGGACGAAGTCATTGAGTTGATCCGATCTTCTTCCGATGCAAAGGAAGCTAAAGCCAGACTGATTGCAGAGTTTCAATTTTCTGATTTACAGGCGCAGGCCATCCTGGATATGAAACTGCAGCGGCTCACCGGGCTCGAAAGAGAAAAAATTAATTCTGAATATGAAGCCCTTCTAAAAGACATCTCCTATTATAAAGCCATCCTGGCCACGCCTGCAATGGTTCTTAATATCATTAAAGAAGAATTGAAAGAGATTAAAGATGCTTACGGCGATGAACGGCGGACGGAACTTATAGAAGATGCCGAAGAGATCGATATGGAAGATCTCATCGCGGAAGAGGACATGGTGGTGACCATCAGCCATACGGGGTATATCAAGCGCAATCCCATCAGCCTTTACCGGGCTCAGCGTCGAGGCGGAAAAGGTATGACCGGCGCCAAGCCGAAGGAAGAGGATTTTGTGGAACACCTGTTTGTGGCCTCTTCACACGATTCTTTTCTCTTTTTCAGCAACAAGGGTCGTGTTTACTGGAAAAAGGTCCATGAAATTCCCGAAGGGGGAAGGACTTCCAGAGGAAAGGCCATTGTGAATCTTCTGGATCTTAAAAAGGGAGAACGTCTGGCCACCATACTGCCCATCAGAGATTATGAGGAAGGGAAATATGTGGTCATGGCCACCAAAATGGGGCTGGTCAAGAAAACGGAACTGAAAGCTTATAGCCATCCCAGGTCGGTGGGCACGATTGGGCTCAAAATCAAAGAAAATGACGAATTGATTGGTGTAAGGGTTTCCGGCGGTGAACAGGATATTTTTCTGAGCACCAAGGAAGGGAAATCCATCCGTTTTAAAGAATCCGAACTGAGAAGTATGGGCAGAGTGGCTTCGGGAAATATCGGGATTAAAATGGAACCGGGCAATGAGGTGGTGGGAATGGAAATCCTGGGTGAAGGTGCCACCATCCTGACGGTTACGGAGAACGGGTTTGGCAAACGGACCAAAACCGATGAATATCGGACCCAATCAAGAGCGGGTAAAGGTGTCTTTACCATCAAAACCAGTGAAAGAAACGGAGCTGTGGTTTATGCCTACGAGGCGACGGACCAGGATCAACTGATGATAATTACGGGCCATGGAAAAATTATTCGAATACGGGTAGCGGATATTTCGGTTATAGGGAGAAACACGCAAGGGGTAAAACTCATCAACCTGGGAGAAGGGGAAAAGGTGGTTGGTGTTGCTAAGATTATGGAAGATGACTGATCTGCGTTGGTATGAAAGGCCATTTCGAAAGGAAAGTCGTCTGTGTCGGACGTTGAATTATCAAGAATTGCGGTGATCGGTTCGGGAAGCTGGGGAACCGCGCTGGCCAACCTGTTGGCTGAAAAAGAAGGTATTGACGTTGATCTATGGGCCCGAGAGGAAGAGGTCTATAAAGAAATAAGAGACAAGCATACGAATCAGCTTTTTTTACCGGACGTACAACTGGCCCCTTCTCTCAAACCCGTCTCCTCTTTTGACAAAGCATTACATCAAAAGCAACTGGTTCTGGTTGCAGCGCCGTCACACGTGTTTCGAGAGGTGTTGATGGGGCTGAAACCCCATTTGACTTCCGACATGACGCTGATGATGGCCACCAAAGGGATCGAGAATGATTCATTGATGATCATGAGCGAGGTGGCTCAAGCGGTTCTAGGTCCCCGGTTTTTAACGCATTTTGCATGTCTTGCAGGGCCCAGCTTTGCAAAAGAAGTGAGCAGAAAATTCCCCACGGCGGTGACCATCGCGTGTGAAAATTCAACCCATGGGGAGAAACTCCAAAAGCTTTTTTCGGGTGATTTTTTCAGGGTTTACCTCAGCAGTGATGTGGTGGGAACGCAGTTGGGAGGGGCGCTCAAAAATGTGATTGCCATTGCAGCGGGTGTGGCGGATGGGCTTAATTTCGGTCATAATGCGCGAGCAGCACTCATTACTCGCGGGCTGGCAGAAATTACGCGGCTTGGGGTTCAAATGGGATCCAATCCCCATACTTTTGCGGGACTTGCGGGGATGGGGGACTTGGTCCTCACGTGCACGGGGGATTTAAGCCGAAACAGAACCGTGGGGTTTCAGGTGGGAAAAGGTAAAAGCCTTCATGAAATCACCGCACGGATGAATATGGTGGCAGAGGGCATAAAGACAGCCAAATCCGCTCATCAGCTAGCAAAAAAAATGAAGGTGGTTATGCCCATCGTGGATCAGGTGTATGAGATTTTGTATGAGGATAAAGATCCCCAGCAGGCGGTTAAAGAACTCATGACCCGGGATTTGAAGGTGGAGCTGGAGCATTGAATTCTGGCCGGATTGGCCGGATGCCGGCGTCAGTTTATGGAACCTAAATCCTGTAAGCGCTCGATAAGGCGGTAGATTCGGTAAAAGACGCGCTCCCGAAGGGTTCAACTTTTTGGAAAGAAAACCTCGGATTTTTGACAGCATTTCGGGGTTGCTTGATCCGTTTTATTCTTTCACCAATATATTGAAATACCGTAATTTCTCTGTATCTTTGAAAAAGTTGAATGCAGGTTTTAGGTGGAAAATAAAACTGTTAAAAAGGAAGCGTTTGAAAACCCGGAACCGTTCAATACGGATATTCTGGCAAGTGCATTAAAAACATCTCTTTTCGGGAAAAACATAATTTTCAGGGATACTATCGGGTCTACAAATGTCTTTTTGAAAAGGCTTGCCCAAGAAGGAGCACCCGAAGGAACGGTGGTGATTGCAGATGAACAAAGCGCCGGACTGGGTAGACTGGGCAGAGAATGGTTTTCAAAAAAGGGTGAAAATCTGCTTTTTTCCGTTTTGCTGCGGCCGCAATTGCCAACGAAGCAAGTGTTTGTTCTGACGATGATTTTTGCTTTGGCTGGAATTGAAGCGATTCATGGCATAAGTGGCTTAAATACCATGATAAAATGGCCCAATGACATATACATGGGGGGGAAAAAACTGGGAGGTATTCTGACCGAATTTTCGGTTGTGCAAGAAACCGTTCAGCATGTGGTTCTTGGAATGGGGCTGAACGTTAACTGGAATCCGGGAACGGAAAGGTCAGTCCTTTATCCCACATCAAGTATCTTTTCCGAAATCCATGAAAAGGTGTCGAGAGAAAAAATCCTTGGTAATTTACTGGAAAGATTAGAAATTTCTTATTATGAGGTTGGGCAGGATATGGCGCGCAGCGAAGATTTTTTTAAAAAGTGGCACGAAAAATCACTGATATTGGGAAAAACAGTGGTGATTGAGACGGGAAAAGAACGTATTAAAGGAGAAGCGGCAGGCATTGACCGCGACGGGGCTTTAATACTCATTACGAGCAACGGAGATGAGCGAAAATTTCTCTGCGGTGATGTGTCAGTTAAAATGAATTTTTCTGAGCAAAGAAATTTCTAATATGGGGAATCTTCGATATGGCAACTATTCAACCGGAAGGGAAAAACGTCAGACAAGCCATCAAGTGGATAGCAGAGAACTTGAAGGAAAACGAAGCCCAAAAGCCGAGAAAACTTATTGAGGAAGCGGGAGCGCGGTTTAA
>Ga0222639_1000237_pt1 | contig 26090 bp, 18 predicted proteins | sample AntAcemetagen185_FD_179863 | JGI IMG/M metagenome (GOLD analysis project Ga0222639, IMG submission 179863) | Saline water microbial communities from Ace Lake, Antarctica - #185 | ecosystem: Environmental > Aquatic > Non-marine Saline and Alkaline > Saline | place: Antarctica: Ace Lake...
CAGGGTCGTGCGGTTTAAAGTTTGTAGCATGTTTTGTGTTTAATCTCCTTTTACAAAGGTCTGTTTACCCTGCCCACTATCCTGAACCTGCCCCGCCCGCCCCGTAGCTCCCCGTAAAAAGCCGGGGCAGGCCGGCAGATGGTTCTGGGGCGGTTTTGCGGTGAAAAACATTCTTCAACCGATTTCCCTTGACTTCCCCTTTATTCTCGCTATGATTCCTCACAATTAACCTACAAACCCAGTACCCAGTACCCAGAACGAGTTTCCCCATGGAGCAACACCTCAAATACTGCCCTACCATCTCCTGACAGGAGCTATTTTTCCTGTTGGGAGCGAAAATTTTCATCACAAATCCGCAATTCTAAGTTGAAAAAACCTTTTAAATGCCGTCGCGCCAAAAGGAAAGGCTTGGTATAAGAGCAAAAGGGCGCAAAATATTTAGGAATAATGGAGCCTATGAACTTAGAGAACCAGTTGCCCCTTATAAGGACGTTTTTGACCCTGAAAATGGTGTTTTAAGCCTTGAAAACACCTATTTTTGGAGAAATAACCTATGAATCTCAATAGGATAACTTGGTCCGACCCCAAGCGAAAAAGGTAATTAATAGTGAATAGGGGTCCTTGACATGGGACATATTTAAAATGATTTGTGGAAGTGGAAGGTGAACTTTTGATAGGACATTGAATTTTCGAAGGAAAATAGATAATCATTGTGTTATAAGAGGGAAGTCAAAAGATGATTTTGGGAATCTGTCCTATGTCAAGGGCTGACCCCGTCTTTTTTACGCTTAGTCAACAGTCCACCTGCAAACACGGAGAAAATTACGGAAGGAAAAATTAATTCGCAATTCAAGCTCTCACGCCCAATTCGCTTAACCCGGGTGGCAACGACCCTGTAGATAGGAACAAGTTTATTAGTTGACTACGTCCCCTATTTCATTTGTGGGAGGTGAATAGGACGGGGTATGCCAACCTTGAATGTCGTCGCAAGAAGAGGGCGCCAAGGCCCTTGCGGGGCCTGATTTGAGCAAGCCGCAAGGTGAGAATAAATTTTCACTTTTGCCTGTTTGTTGAACTTTTTTTTATTTTTTCAAAAAATTACGGCTTATGTCGAATATGCAGACTTACGTCTGGCACTCTTGCATGGATTTGGCGGATGTGCTATGCTGACTTAATGCACGAAAGTGCGCGTTTAAAGAAGCCCTGATTTCATAACAATTGGATATGCATTCTTGGCTTAGATGCAATCAAGTTTTGTTTTAGCAGTTCTAACTGGCTTTCGTAATCCGGGCGGCATCGAAATCCAGTGTCCTTTGACAAAAATTGGGAACAACACCGCCCAACTACCCACCGGGATGGTTTTGCAATGTAAAAAATCCTGATTATTGACCACAATGTAACTCTGACCATGTAATTGGAAGAATATCTTCCCACGATCGGATATGAGGTTAGGGGTGTTGCCTCTTCAGGGTTGGGTTGGAAGCCGTTGAAAAAGCCAGGATACTCAAACCGAACTTGATTCTTATGGACATCAAGATGCCGGGCAAGCTGAATTGGATAGAAGCTTCCGGTATCATCAAGTCGGAATTGGGTATCAATATCATCTTTATTTCAGGATATGCAGATGAGGAACTCTTTGAGATAGCAAAGCTCATAGAACCTTTAGCGTATATCCTTAAGTCCTCAAGTGAGGAACAGGTCGCCGCCACGCCTAAGATGGCATTCTACCTAATCAGTCGAAACCCATGGAAGGCAAACAGACAACCATGAAAAGTTACGTCTTGGTTTATGGAATTGCATCTGTATTTCAACCATTCGAAGGTATAGCAGAGAAAGGAGGTGATGGAAAGAAAGAATCGTCTTTGGCCGATCTCAAGTGGACAGAGGTTTCTATTGAGAGTGCCGATCCACACAGGGGAAAGGGATGCCCTGCCCACCCCATGCTCACCATAACAACAGACTTATCATAAAGGAGATCCTCATGAATAAAAAAAGATCGTTTATTGGAATTAGCATCGTCTTGCTGTGCCTCATATTTTCTTTGAGTACGGCCCTTGCCGAGACTCCCCCCATCAAGATAGGCGCCATGTTTATCTCGTCAGGCAAGGTAGGCGGATACGGTAAACACGGTCGTCAGGCCATTCAATTGGCTGTGGATGAGATTAACGCAAGCGGTGGAATCTTGGGCAGAAAACTGGAAGCGATGGTTGAGGATACCAAGCTCAAAAAGGATATCGCGCTTGGACTTGCGGAAAAATTCATTCATGAAAAAAAAGTGGATTTCCTCATGGGGCCGACCTCCAGCGGTCTTGCCATGGCACTGAGCGAGGTTGCCAAAAACAATAAAAAGATTCTGGTTGTCACCCAGGCCGCAACCGATGCGTTGACTGGGGACAAGTTGCACCCTTACATCTTCAGCACCCTCAGTAATGCCATGATGCATGCCCGCTCAGGTGCCTACCTCCTGGCGCCCAAGCCGTACAAACGGTATATGTGCATTGGTCCTGATTATAATTATGGGCACTCTTCGTGGAATATGTTTAAGACAAAACTGAAGGAACTTCGGCCCGATGTGGAAATTGTCGGCGAACTGTTTCCAAAGTTTTTCGCCAAGGACTACACGTCATATATCAAACAGATCCAGGAAGCCAAGCCCGATGTCGTATGGTCTCCTTTGTGGGGTGAAGACGCAGTGAACTTCATAAAACAGGCTTTGCCGACAGGATTGTTTAAAGAAGTAAAATTCGCCTTTCCCTGTGCCGGGGCATTGGAGGTCCTGGTCCCCATGGGTAAGGATATGCCCGAAGGGATCTATGTATCGTCACGGTATTTCTTCACTACGCCCGATTCTTCTCTGAACCGGAGTTTTGTTAAGGCCTACCAAGACCGCTACAAGGAATACCCCGATTATATGGCGGGAGAGACGTACGCCGGCGTCTATTTCATCAAGGCGGCTGTCGAGCGTGCGGGTACCACCGATACCGAAGAAATCATAAAGGCCGTAGACAGAGAACCTCTGGCTTGGGAAACTCCGGAGGGATGGAAAATCATGCGGCCACAGGACCACTCGGTGGTTGAGGACTGCCTCTGGGGCCTGACCATATACAATGAAAAATACGGGTTTTCCATGCCCAAGACTTTTGACTCTATTCAAGGAGCCGAGATCTGCCGAACAGCCGAGGAATTGAAGCAGGTCAGCGCCAAATAGGTCGCCTAACTTTCCTTTCCCTTCAGAGCGAAGAAAGCAATGCCTGGATCGGTTGGAAGCACCATCGCCCGAATGTGGCATTTGAAAAGGGGCCACATTCGGGAACGATGGGAGGATTTTCGTTTGCCGCACAGCTTTGCCGGTGTCGAGGCATACCCCGCTAAAGCCGGGATGGAGGCAAGACCTGATCTGAAAGTGATCGTGTGCACTGGTTATAGCATAGACGGCCCTGCCCAGAAGATCCTTGATGCAGTGCTGAAGGGTTCATTCAGAAACCGTTTTTGATTGCAGCATTGGCTGACAAATTGAAGGAGGTTTTGGAAGGGAAATAGGTGATAAAATCGGTCTGGTCAACTTGTCAGCTGAGCCGAAGTCTTCCGATATTATCCATCTGTTGGATTTTCCAGGCAAAAAGGCTAACTTACGTCTGGCACTCTTGCATGGATTTGGTCGATGTGCTATGCTAACTTAATGCACGCTATGTTCTGTTTTCAAGGCCATCTAATTTGGCAATAATTGCATATGTATTCTGGAACCCAACTCTTTTGAAGGGTGGGGGTTAATCTTCACTGGTTTTGGCCTATGTGTGGTTGAAAAAAATAATGTGACGATTTGGCCTTTGGCGGTGTATATGGAGTATTGTAACCTACAAATACTTTAGAAGGAGGAAGAAATGAAGGCTATAAAACTCTTAATTACCCTGTGTGTTTTGCTAACAGCTTTCTTGGTTGGTGGGATGGTTTTAGCCAATGATTCCGCAATTTTTGACTCTGTAAGCTCTGATAGTACTCTTGCGGCACCGAAGTTCACGGTAACCATTGCCGGAAACAAGGTTACACTCTCATGGAACAAGGTGACTGGTGCAACCGAATACTACGTGGTCTACGTCCAATACCCGTATGATAATCATTATCCTACAAAGACAATTGAGGTGGGGGATAAAACAACTGCTTCCTACGAGCTTTCGCTGGGGTCCTCCTATCACGTCGCTGTAAAAGCCTGTAAGGATTCAGGTTCTGATTGCAGCGATTATTCCAATATCCATGATGTCATCATTCCGCCTGGCGCCACCTTTAAAAACAGTTTGGGACAGGAATTTAAGCTCATCCCGGCTGGCAAGTTTACGATGGGGAGCCCTGTGATCGAACCTTTCGGCTTACCCGATGAGACCCAGCACCAGGTGACGCTTACCCAACCGTTTTACATGATGACCACCGAGGTGACCCAGGCCCAGTGGGAGGCGGTGATGGGGAGCAACCCGTCCTATATTTCCGGGTGCCCAACCTGCCCTGTGGAGCAGGTGTCGTGGAACGGTGTGCAGACCTATATCGGTTATATGAATTCCAGGGGTGAGGGGACATACAGTCTGCCCACCGAGGCGCAATGGGAGTATGCGGTAAGGGCCGGGAGTACCACTGCCTTTTATAATGGGGGGATATCGGCAGGCGATGGCGATTATGACTCGAATTTGAATGCCATTGGGTGGTACTTACAAAATGCTGATAACAAGATCCACCTGGTGGCCGGGAAAGCGCCCAATGCCTGGGGTCTATATGATATGTCCGGGAATGTGTACGAATGGTGCCAGGACTGGTACGGGGACTACCCGTCATTCGACGTGACCGATCCTACGGGCCCTCCATCAGGTCCGAACCGGGTGGTACGGGGCGGCCACTTCAACTCCTACGTTGAGGACTGCCGGTCGGCAAGTCGCTACGACCTCTACCCCGACTACGGTTACTACGACGTCGGCTTCCGCCTGTTGACGCTGCCTTAGTAGCGCTTGGCACTTTTACTCTTTAACCCTTTGTAAATAAAGAAGCCTTGCATGCCCGATCTCTGAGGAAGGTGAGGGCGAGGTGTCAGCCGCCCTCATCTCGCAGGGATCGGGTTGGGGGGGTGTGTTCCTGAAGTGTTGGATAATTTGGGGATTTGACTTTTGGAATATTTAAATCGAGGGGGTACAGGGGGATTATACCCCCATGTTCGCGACATTTTTTTGAGGGCCTGTTCTTGGCGCAATATGAACATCTCCCCATCTACAAGGGGCCTTTGACCTGCTGGTCTATTTTGAGAAGATCGTAAAGAGCTTCTCGCGTTTTCACCTTGGTGTTAGCTGAAAATGCAACACTGTTGTTTGAATCCTTCTGTTTTATTCGATGTTATCCAGTGCTACAATACCTATATAAAGTGCGCGTTGGATTTTCCAGGCAAAAAAGCTAACTTACGTCTGGCACTCTTGACAATATGCAGCCAATATGAGACAGAATGATCATACACGAAACCCAACATTTGAGCTCCTTGAAAAGGCATACAATATGTGGGAATCGTCCCTGAATTGACACCAAGCAATAACTCGCTTATACTCAACCATATCAAAAGCTAATTACCCGTCCTTTTATCTGTCAACTTGACCTTTCTTTAGATCTGGGGGCATCAATAATGAAGTGCCCAAAGTGCGACATCGATCTTCCCGAAGCCGCTAATTTCTGTCCTAAATGCGGACAAGGGCTGAACGTAGGTGAGCAACCTCCCAGGCCTACCTCTATCCCTGAGGCAGAGCGAAAACGGGTTACTGCGCTTTTCTCCGATCTGACCGGTTACACGGCTATGACTGAACGGCTTGACCCTGAAGAAGTCAATGAGATCACGGGTCGGGTTTTTGATGGAGTGAAAACAATTATCGGCAGATACGAGGGTTTCATTGAGAAATTCGCAGGCGATGGTGTTCTGGCCCTTTTTGGTGTACCCAAGGCGCACGAGGACGACCCCATGCGCGCAATCCGGGCTGCACGGGAGATTCATGAGTTTGTTGAAACGTTGAGCCCCAGATACGAAATAAAGGTAGGCCGCGCTCTCTCGATGCACAGCGGTGTCAATACGGGCCTGGTGGTTTCAGCGGATGTTGATCCTGAAAAAGGAACTCATCATGTTACCGGTGAAGCGATTAATGTGGCTTCCAGGTTGAGCGGACTTGCGGAAGCGCGAGATATTCTGGTCGGGCCGGATACCTACAAAGCTTCTAAAAGTCAATTCGCTTTCAAACCCTTAAAGCCAACTAAAGTTAAAGGCAAATCTGAACACATTCCAATCTACAAAGTGCTTTCAGAAAAGGCCGCAGTGGGTCGTGTCAGCCAGGAGATGCAGGTCTCTTCGGAAATGGTTGGTCGTGATCAGGAGCTTGCAAAGCTGGAACTCCATATACTGAAGGCCGTCAACGGTCAGGGTTCGGTTGTCAATGTTTTTGGAGAGCCCGGAGTAGGGAAATCCAGGCTGTTGGCGGAATTGAGGCAGCGTGACGTGATTAGCAGGGTCAGCTTTCTGGAAGGCCGCTCAATTTCCATCGGGAAGAATCTTAGCTTCCACCCAATCATTGATCTATTCAAACAATGGGCCAAGATAAAAGAGGATGATGCACAGACTGAATCCTCAAGCAAGTTGGAAACCGCCATCCGCCGCGTATGTGGGGATGAAACAGACGAGGTATTTCCCTTTGTAGCGATCCTTATGGGGATAAAGCTCTCAGGTAAACATTCCCAAAGGGTTGAGGGCATGGAAGGCGAGGCCCTGGAAAAACTCATCTTGAAAAATGTGCGCGAACTCCTGATCAGGTCTGCGGAGCGCATTCCCATAGTGATTGTTATGGAAGACCTTCACTGGGCTGACACGACCTCGCTGGAACTTCTTGAATCGCTTTTTCGCCTGACCCAGACGTCCCGCATTGTATTCATTAATGTCTTTCGTCCCGGATACTGGCAGGGGGATGACAGAAAAATCGAGACATTGCTCGAATGGCTCCCCGATGCCGATTTTGCCGAGATTCCCCTAAAACCGCTCGACAAACAAGCGGGAGAGGCCCTGGTCGATAACATGTTACAGGTCAAGGGGCTTCGACACGCAATAAAGCAGCAGATTGTGGACAGGGCCGGCGGCAATCCGTTCTTCATGGAGGAAATTGTTCGTTCCCTTATGGATGAAGGCGCAATCGTGCGAACAAATGGAGCCTTTGAGGTCACTGAGAAAATTGATCGTGTGGTGATTCCATCGACCATCAACGATGTGCTCATGGCCAGAATAGACCGGCTGGAAGGGCAAACGCGGGATCTTATCAAAGTTGCATCAGTCATAGGTAGGAGTTTTTTCGACAGAATTCTGAAGGAGGTAACAGCTTCCATTGAGGGAGTTGATGAAAGGCTCGCATATCTCAAGGACGCTCAGTTTATCCGCGATCGCATGAGGATGGAGGAACTGGAGTACCTGTTCAAACATGCGTTGGCGCAAGAGGCTACCTACGAATCCACCCTCATACAGCAGCGTAAAGTTCTTCATCAGAAGGTGGCCCAATCCATAGAGAAGATTTTCCAAGAACGCCTTCACGAATTCTACGGGATGCTGGCCTATCACTACAGCAAGGCCGACAATTTGGAGAAAACTGAGGAGTATATGGTGAAGGCTGGGGACGAGGCGCTACGGTCCTCCGCTTCAAGCGAAGCATTACACTACTTCCAGGAAGCGCTGCAGCTCTATCTTACCAAATATGGCAATGATGCTGATCCAGTGAAACTCGCAACTTTTGAGAAAAATATTGGGCTTGCATTGTACAATAAGGCGCAATGGGCAAAAGCCGTGGAATATCTTGACAAGGTTTTGGAACGATGGGGAACGCCGTTGCCTAAAAGAGGGCTCGTTGGGATGGTAAAGCTATCCTGGGATCTGCTGGTAGTGATGAAGATGATTTACTTGAAGTTGCCCAGCTCAAAGAAAATACCAGGAGATCAGGGGAAGCAAGTTATTGAATTGTCTTATAAAGTGGGAACAGCGCTTCCATTTATTGACACTACCAGGCAGTTCCAGGTTGCAATGGCGATCCTGAGACGCATGACGAAATTCGATTTATCCAAAACCCCTAAAGTATCGAGTTACTGGGCCGCTGGGGCCAGTGTCTTTTCCCTTGGCGGGTTGTCCTTTAAGCTGAGCAACAGGTTGTTGGAAGTTTCGAAACGCTATAGAGTTGCAGGGGATATTGGGGACCGGATGCAATATGCTTGCTTCAGTATTATGATTTATCATTGCCAGGGCGCCTGGGAAAAAATCAGTGCTCTCGATGAAAGTTTATTAAACGGTTCGCTGAGGATTGGTGATTTTTGGCACACATCAATTTGCTTGTGGTTTTACGGCCTGGTTAAAGGGGAACAGGGGGAGTTCAGGCATCTCATTAAGATAATTGATAAATTGTACGAAATCGGAGAATCCTATGACTACCCTCTGGCCATCTTTAACGCTCGAGCACTGAAAACAGATCATCTCGTAAAAGCGCGAAGTCCGAATGAAGCTCTGTCGGAGGCTGAACAAGGGATTTCGTACTGTCGAGAAAAAGGTACCGAATTTCAAGAAATAATATCCATGGCTTTCAAAGCGGAAGCCCAGCAGCTGTTGGGAGATACGGAAGGTGCGCATGACTCGATACTGCAAGCATCGGAAATCTGTGAAAAGCAGACCTCTGCGGCCATGCGCCTATTTGTGGCACCCTACATGGCAGCGCGTCTCTTTGTTTATGTTGAGCAACTAAAATATGCAATTCGTTCCGAGAATTCCTCTGACGTGGCGAATCTACGAAAGCGCGCTTATGCGGCGGGAAAAGCGGCGGTGGGGAATTCGCAAAAATATGCACCTTACAGGACCAAGATATTGAGACTGATAGGCCTTTATTACTGGCTCATCGGCAAACAAGGAAAAGCCCTTAAATGGTGGGGCAGAACCATAGAAGAAGGGGAGCGTCTCGGCGCCAGGCCGGATCTTTCCCGTACTTACTTCGAGGTAGGAAAGCGGTTGCTGGAACCGCAGAGCAAACACAAGGAACTCAACGGAATAGAGGCTAAAGACTATCTTGAGAAGGCCAGGATACTCTTCGAGGAGATGAGCCTGGAGCGGGATCTGGATGATCTGGATAGGCTCAAAGCAGCTTACGGACTGTAAGAGCCAGAAGCAGTTTTTTCCACATCTTGTGGTTTCTATAGATCCAACAAAAGTCCACAATACCTATATAAAGTGCGCGTTGGATTTTCCATGCAAAAAGGCTAACTTACGTCTGGCACTCTTGCATGGATTTGGTGAATGTGCTATGCTGGACTTATGCACGTAACCCTAACTTAGCATATCACAGATGCCGCCATTTTTGGAATACTCTCAATATGCCAGTAGTTCAGTGATATTAAGTTTTCTGGCAGGGTACTGCAAAATTGGGGTGAATTCATAAACACAGTATGTAAGTTCTTAATGTCATAGGGTTTATTTATGCCGATCATTTATCCCGCACACCTCTCATTCTGGTAGTCCAACTTTCCGAAGCGCATCACAAAAACGTTTTACTGCGGCTCGATCCTTTTGAGGCGCTCTCTTTTCTAACCGTGCAACGGAGAAATTAGGGCTCATCCTCAGGATCTCCTTTGCTGCTGTTTGGGCTTCCTCATCTCGCCCCGCCAGCGTAAGTGAGGATATGAGAATAATCCATGCAATGGAATCGTTTGCTTCTTGATCAATAGCTTTCTTGGCTTGGACGATTGCCTCCTCATATCGTCCAGAATCTCGAAGCGCTATGCCAAAGTGGCGCAAGTATGAATTTGGTGGGATAGGATTGAGGCGTATTGCCTCTTTGAACAATGGAATGGCCTCTTCGTATCTTCCCGCGAAGGTCAGAATTGATGCATAATTATAGGTAACTTCAGCAGAATTTGGTTCAAGGGCCATTGCTCTCTGCCCTTCGGCAATTGCCTTGTCATACTGTCTGGCAACAATGAGCCAGTAGCCCAGAGCTGCATGAGCCCGACCAAGGGAATCATCTAGGCCAACAGCCTTATGAGACAGCTCGATAGCCTGCTTCAAGGACTCTCCAGGAGACTTGGAAATCCCAAGAAAGATCGGTATCCCGTAGGAAGCTCCCAGTACGGTGTACGCAAAGGCATAGTTCGGATCAAGAGCAATGGCCTCTTCTGCCAGCTGCTTTGCTTTAAACACACTTTCTTTGGTGCTTTGTAGGTTATACCACGTCGCCTTCGAACATTTGAGGTAGGCCTGGAGGTTGTCCGTACCTCTTGCGGTGAGGCGTGCGTCTTCTCCTTCGGTCAACTGAACGTGAAGAGCGGTGATGATGTTTTTGGTGATGTTGTCTTGAATGGCGAATATATCCTTAAGATCCCTGTCATATTGCTCTGCCCAAAGATGTTTATTCGTTTTGGCATCGATTAGCTGAGCTGTGATGCGTACCGTATTGCCTGATTTGCGGACGCTCCCCTCCAGGACATATCGAACGCCTAACTGCCTGCCAATTGCGGGGATTTCTACCGGCTTGCCCTTGTATTTGAATGTGGACTGGCGAGCGATAACAAACAATTGCGGGGTCTTTGAAAGGGCCGTGATGATGTCTTCCGTCAAGCCATCACTGAAATATTCCTGCTCAGGATCTCCACTCATGTTGGCAAAGGGCAGCACGGCAATGGAGGGTTTGTCGGGTAGTGGTAGCGGCGGTTTGTCGGGCAGCCCCGCCTTTCGCAGGGCCTCGATATACCGTTCAAAATCAGCCTTATTCTTAGATAGATTCCTCTTTGATGCTTGTTCTAAATTGTACTTGGGATTTACCTTCAGTAGCTTTTCAGCCGCCATACGGGCCTCATCCTCTCGCCCCAACTGGCTGTAAGCAGCGATCACGCCAATCAGAGATGGGTAGAATCTCGGATTGCGTTTGAGTGTCTTCTGAAAATTCTCCAGGGACTTCTCATAGTCGCCTAACATGAAATAGGGGTAAGCCAGCTGTAATATATACCAGTTTGGAGGAATGGGATTAAGGCGGATCGCCTTTTGCACCATCTCGATCGCCTCTTGGTACTTTCCTGCGTAGCGGAGGGTCATTCCAAAAAGAGCATTGACATCAGCCAAGCGGGGATTGAGCGCCACGGCCCGTTCACCCTCTGAGATGGCTTTTTCGTATTGCCTTTTCCTCACATAGATATTTCCCAAAAGGGCATGTACGTCGGGGGAAGACTCATCCAATGCGAGGGCCTTTTTAGCCATTTCCTCCGCTTTGGACATGGACTCTGCAGCAGACTTGGTCCATCCAAAAGACACATCCTGCAAATAAGTATATGACAGGCTTAAGTAGGCCAGTGCATATTCAGGGTCCAAAGCGATCGCTTCCTGCCAGAGCCTTCTGGCCTCATGATTGTCATCTTTTGTCATGAGCCTGAAATGCGCCAGACCTTTCATGATCAATTCACGAGCTTTCGGGTTGTCGGTGCCTTTGTGCCAAACAAGGGCCTGTTCACCTTCTGTCAGCTTGACTTTCAGTGAGGTCAATACCTTTTCTGTTATTTCATCCTGCAACGCGAATATATCCTTTAGTTCACGGTCATACTTCTCAGCCCAGAGGTGGTGGCCACTGATAGCGTCGACCAACTGGGCAGTTATTCTTACGCGATCTCCAGACCGACGCACGCTACCTTCAAGGACATACTGGACACCAAGGTCTTCGGCAACCTGTTGCACCTTGACGGGCTTGTCTTTGTAAGTGAAAACTGAATTGCGGGCGATAACAAAAAGCCTCGGGACTTTTGACAGGGCGGTGATAATATCCTCCGTCAGGCCGTCACAGAAAAATTCCTGCTCCTGTTCTTTACCCATATTCGCAAAGGGCAATACGGCTATTGAAGGCTTGTCAGGAAGCGGAAATGCCATCTTTTCCACAGAAGCAGGCTCTATCGAAGGATGCCGGAAATAAAAATGCCAGATCAATCCAGCGATGACCACCAGAATGAGAACGACACCCCCAGCTAAAATAGCGTTGCGTCTCTCAACCGGCACCGCTTTTTCCTTTTCACCTTCTCCGGCAACCGTCACCCTCGGATCCATCAATACCCGATATGCCCCCACCGGCTTGGAGATGTTCTTGACATCTTGATCACCTAAATACTCATACCCTAAAGGGAGCTTGGTCTCGATTTGATCAAAGGCTGTTTTCGAGACACAGATCCCACCCGGATCAGCCAGAGCCTCAAGTCTGGCCGCAATGTTCACTCCATCACCATAGATACGGTCTTCTTCCTCGATCACATCTCCCAGATTAATACCGATGCGAAGTTCCATCCTCCGGTTTTTAGGTAACTCGGCGTTGCGGGCCTGGAACTCCTTCTGAACGGCCACAGCGCACTGAACGGCGTCGACCACACTTCCAAACTCAGCCAACAGGTTATCTCCAGGGGAGTCTACTACTCGGCCTCGGTGTTGTCTGATAAGTCCACCCATGATTTCCCGATAGGTGGTTATGGCCTCAACAGTTGCAGCCTCATCTTCACCCATCAGTCGGCTATAACCTGCCACATCCGCACTGAAGATAGCGCTGAGCTTCCGTTTAAAGTCTTTTGTAGCCATGGGATTGCCCCCTTCCGAGGTTAAAAGCGGTAGGAATGGGTTTCGGATTAACGGTGGTTAAAACACAAAAGCCTCCAATCGGGTATAAATATCCCGCGGAGGCTTTATTATCGGTACCTTCTGGAACCATCTTTTCATGGTTTCCTCATAGAAGGTTAGGGTTATGTCATTAAATTATTTAGAGATTATTGAAAATGAATGACACTCAAAGCTATTAATACCCAAGAGATAGTCTTTGTCAACTGAAATCGCATTCAAGCACCACTCTTGTATCCCCACGAAATGGCAGAAAAATGAACCAAATACAAAAAAAGGGCGTTGGTGGAGGTATAGGGCCTGGCTCTAATGCTCAGAAAAAAGAGAGGTCCCGAAACAGAAGGTTTCCTATATAACCCCAGCATTGCCGCTGCCCCCGAAATGGCAGAGGGTTACATCTGGTAGTCCAAACCTGTTCCGTATCTGAAAAGCTGCTTTCTTAGCCCGCTTCGTTTTTCATCCTCTAATTTCCACAAAAAACGGATGATATGCGCCCGGAGGACAGGATTGCAAAGAGATTGTGACAAGCCAGGGCGATGATCAGTGACCATTTAGCGAAAATGGCAACGCTGCCAAATCCGCTAAATACCGATTTATCCAAAGGCTTCAATAATTTCGATCTAACTTGATTTTCCCATAAACATCCAGTAATTTCTCCAATTATGCTCACCAAAATCATATCTGGCGGACAAACCGGGGCAGATAGAGCAGCCCTTGATGTGGCCATTGAATTGGACATTCCTCATGGCGGCTGGATACCGAAAGGCCGGAAAACTGAAGATGGGGTCCTGCCTGACAAATACCAACTACAGGAGATGCCTACTACCAGCTATCCCAAGCGCACAGAGAAAAACGTCCTCGATTCAGAGGGGACCCTGATCCTTTCACACGGTAGGCTCAGCGGTGGGTCATCGCTAACTCTCAAGATTGCTGTAATGAAGTGGTCAAGTCTCCGTTTAGCTCTTGCTTGAAAATAGAAAGAGCTAAACGGAGACTTGACCCCCACTTTTTTACAATACGAAAAAGAAATTGAGGAGTTGAAAGAGGATAAAACAGATTAGGTTAAAGTCTGAAATCAGTGATAATCGAATTCGGGGAACTCAATACTTAATTCCAACAAGTGAAAAGCAGTGGGGTCGGACCAAGTCAAGTTGCTGATTTGATATGAAAAAGACAGGAAGAATGAGTCGTATTCCGCCTTAAAGGCTTCATTTTGAGGGCAAAATAAAAGCATGGGTGTCAGGCCTACACAGTTGACAATAAAGAAACCTGCATTTCAGAAGTTTAGGCCTGATTATGATTTGTTCCAAAATTTACAAAATTTACATGAATGTTGAGAGGTGTGAAAGGTGTAGGCCTGACACCCATGCCCTTGCGTGAGATTGAGACACGGTTGGAAGATCATGATGAGAGTATCGATGCAATATTCGAGGCAATCCAGCAGCTTATAAGGCCGCCCGAAAAGCCCAGGAAACGGATAGGCTTTGAAGTCAAGGAACCAAAAGGCCGCTATGACAAACGAACCAAGAAGAAACATTCATGACTCAGAAAACAGCAATCAGAAACCAGCCTGCCTACAATTGAAGAGATAGAAGAGGAACTCGGTAAGACCGGGGGGGACTCCTGAAATGAAAAAATGATGGGTAAAAAATGAAATTAGGGTAAAAAAACAGCATTTTTTCCCACTCGTGTGACCGGATCTGTCAAAACCGTGTGGTAAGCTAAACAATCTTCAGGGAATAAACAACTCACGCAAATCTGTGTAATCTGCGTAATCTGTGGATCAAAAAGAAACGCCCCATTTCAGGGGCGTCGGCCCGACGATGCTATCGCTGGGGGGGCTACGTTTTGGTAAACTCTATAAAAACCAGGTTTAAAAGTCAAGTTGTTATTGATAATCCCGGAGGGTTGAATCATCTTAATTATAGCAACACCTAAAATCCACTAAAAGACTTCCAATGCTATGAATCCATCAGATAACAATTCGATATATCGTTACTGGGGCAAAGCCAAGAGCCTGCTGGAGGTTGATTACTGCGCCAATGTTCTAACAGATGAAGAAATCCTTGCAAAACACAACATAACCAAGGAAAAATTGCTCAAAAAAAAGCAAATAAACTGTTGGGTGAAAGTTGCTAAAGGAAAGCCTTATGTGGCATACCATCTGTTACCATACCATTGCCTCGATGTGGCGGCTGTAGGTAAAATCTTATTAGAAAAAAACCCCATTCTTTTAAAACAGTTATCCAAATTAAGCGGCATCGAAGAAACAACTGTGAAAGCTCTTTTGGTGTTTTTCCTGGCATTGCATGATCTGGGGAAATTTTCCGAATGTTTTCAATATGTCAGGCCTGATCTGTTAAAAAAGCTACAAGGCAAAGTAAAAAGTCTAAAACAGCCTTACTCACGAAAGAATTTCGGTCATGATTCCATTGGTTTCTTATTGTGGAAAGACCTCTTTAAACAAGTTATAGAGCAGATGACTGACAAATATGGGCTGGTTGGTGACGAAAATGATTTGTGGGATCTGCTTAAATGGTTTATGGAGGCATCTAACGGGCATCATGGTTTGCCCGTTAAGCAAAGCAATAAATTATTAGCTGATTATTTTAATGACGCCGATCAGCAAGCCGTTTTTAAATTTGTTGAAGATATAGCCGACTTGTTCTCTTTAGCAGAAGTTTTCAGGATAGATTTAGATAAGGATTATGAACGATTATATAAACAGCTTCCCAAAGCTTCATGGGCATTTACAGGTTTTTATGTACTCTGTGACTGGATTGGGTCTGATGAGAAAATATTCAAATACCAGTCACAAGAACAAGCATTACAACAGTACTGGCAAAATACGGCATTAAAAACGGCTGAAGAGGCAATCAGGAAAACAGGTGTTTTACCTTGCAAATCCAACTGTGAACTTGATCCATTAGCCGAGTTGCTCGATTTACCCGAAAATGCACAATTAACCCCTTTGCAGACCTTGATTCACGATATTCCATTGCTTGACAAACCTCAGCTCTTTATTATTGAAGATGAAACCGGGGCGGGGAAAACAGAAGCGAGCTTAATTCTATTAAATCGCTTGATGGCCAAAGGGCTGGGAAATGGATTCTATTTGGCCTTGCCAACTATGGCAACCGCCGATGGCATTTATCCCAGGGTTCAAAAAGCCTACGATAATCTTTACCTATCCGACGAAAAACCTTCTTTGGTTTTGTCCCATAGTTCAGCGAAACTCAGCGATAAGTTCACTGAGACCATTATAAGTTCGACTCGTGCCATTTCAGAACAAACTTATGGCGATGATGCCATGTCCCGTTGCCAAGAATGGTTAGCCGATAACCGTAAAAAATCCCTGTTGGCACATGTCGGGGTCGGCACGATTGATCAAGCTTTTCTGGCAGTGCTAACAGTAAAATATCAATCTTTACGTTTAATCGGCATGATCGGAAAGGTCTTGGTTATCGATGAAGCTCATGCCTACGATGCATACATGGGAAAAGAATTGGAAGTATTGCTTCACGTTCATGCCGCTTTAGGTGGAAGTGCCGTAATTATGTCGGCGACACTTCCATTTTCGATACGGCAAAAACTAACCGATGCTTTTCTTAAGGGTATAGGTTCAGAAACTCTTGAATTAGAGAAAAAAGATTCATATCCACTTTTGACCCATATCGCAGGTGACTACAGAAAAGAGCTGACTTTTGCCCGTAAACCGGGAAATAACAAAAAAGATGTTCGAATTAAGTTCCTTCATTCTGAAAACGAAATTTACAAACTCATTAAGCAATGCCTTGAAATGGATCAATGTGTTTGCTGGATTAGAAACTCGGTCAAAGATGCGAGAAAAACTTTTCAGCAACTTGAGGATGTAGGTATGCAAATAGAGTTGTTCCATGCCCGTTTTACTATAATAGATCGCTCACGTATTCAAGATCGGATAGTAAAGTCCTTTGACAAAGACAGCCGTTTTGAACAAAGAAAGGGCAAGGTGGTAATAGCCACACAGGTAGTGGAGCAATCCCTTGATCTGGATTTTGATGTCATGATTACCGATTTAGCACCCATTGATTTGATGCTGCAACGGGCGGGGCGAATGCACCGCCATATTCGGGACAAAATGGGCAATTTCAAAACAGATGGTGATGATGGACGAGGCGCGGCAACTCTATATATTCATACGCCTGAATATACCGACAGTCCTCAGACTGACTGGTTTTCAGCCTTTTTCCCCAATGCAAAAAAGGTCTATGAAAATCATGCCAGGTTATGGTTGGGTTTAAAACAGCTAAACCAGCTCCCGAAACATACGCTGCCGGAAAATATTAGAGATTTGATCGAAAACGTGTATGGCAAGGACTCTGAAATTCCTAAAGGGCTTGAAAAATCGGATATAAACGCATACGGTAATCAAAGTAGCCAGCGCACTATAGGTGAATTTAACACGATTGATTATGAAATCGGATACACAATGGATGGGCAAAACTGGGAAGAAGATTTGAAAATGCCAACCCGATTGGGCGATGAAACGCTTATCCTAACCTTGGCAAAATGGGAAAACGGGGAATTGGTACCGTTTACTCCGGGCAAAAAACAAAGATGGCAACAAAACGAAATAAGAGCTCTAAAGAAGAATATAGTTGAAATACCTTTATTTAATGAACAGCAAGCTGCAGTCGATAAGATTAAACAGCGTATGCCGAGTAAGGGCAAATGGATTAACTTGCTTCCAATGGTATGGGATGCTGAAAAAGCATTCTGGGCGGCAGATGTCATTGATGCTAAAGGTCATGCATGCAGAGTTTATTATAGTTCGGGACAAGGCTTGATTTATGGCTATGAGTTCGAAGCTGTAAAAAATGATGATCAATTAGAAAAGGATGAAACGATATGAAACAATTTAACTTGTTGTTCGATCCGTGGATACCTGTAAGAACCCGACATGGTGTGAATAAGCCGATTAAAGCATATGAAGTTGTACAGAACGATATTGTCGCTCTTGATGCGCCGAGGGCCGATTTTAATGCGGCTTTGATGCAGTTTTTAATCGGTCTATTGCAAACAGTTTCTGCACCAGAAAATCCCAGAGCATGGCGCAAGCTATTTAGTCAGCCGCCTTCTGAAGACGAATTAAAGAAAAAATTTGAAGGAATTAAAGATGCTTTCTATCTGGATGGTGATGGTTATCGGTTTATGCAGGATGCATTAGCAATAAGCACCGGAAAAATACGCCCAATTGAAGAAATGGTTTTTGGTGCGCCTGGTGAAAGTGGTAAAGGCAAGAATCAAGATCATTTTATAAAACAAAATGATATAGATGGTCTTTGTTATTCATGCGCTGCATCAGCTTTGTTGACTGCTAATATTTTTGCCGAAGATGGAGGGCAAGGTTATTTTCAATCTATGAGAGGTAATGGTTTTATTTCTACACTTCTTAATATAGATGAGAATCAAACAGGAATTACTTTATGGAAAAATCTTTGGCTGAATATTTTAGAAAATAATGTCGATAATGGGTTGACTTTACAAGATACATTTTATTGGTTTAAAAATTTTCCCGGTAAGCGTCAAGTGGAGAAATTAGATAAAATAGAGGCTGATATTAATGTATTGAAAGAAAAAAAGACAAAAGACAAAAGCAAGGATGAAAAGAAACAAATAATTGCAAAGATTAACCAATTGGGAATAGAAAGAAAAAAGGTTGAAAAAGAAATAAAAGATTTGAGCGAAAAAAATATCATTTATCCTGCAAATAGCAACCTTCAGGTTTATTGGGCATGGATGAGGCGATTATTACTGGATACCAGAAACACAATTGAAGGGCAATGCAGCTTGTGCTCTACTAATGGTAAGCTGATAAGAAACTTCTTCAAAACAAACAAAGGCTACAAATATCCTAAGGAAGAATGGCAAAACAAACATCCTTTTTCACCGTCCTTTAAATACCATAGAGAACATTACAACAAAGACAATTTAAAATATAAGGACAAAATGCTTGTCTTGGAAATGACGCAAAATGGCCTGCCTTACATATATTGGCAAGATTTTTTGATTCAGACAGAAGAACGAACACCAGCAAAAGTGGTTAATCGGTATTTAAAAGAAAAGAGTTCCAATGATCAGCTTATTATTTGGTCGTTCGGCTATGCAATGGATAGTAACTCTCCAAAATGTTGGTATGAGTCAAAAACCCCCTTTTATTTACTGGAAGAGAAAGAGTACCGGAAAATTTTTGAAGCCGAGATCGATAGATGTATTCAAGCCGCCAATAAAATTGCTGATAACCGGACCGGTTATTTAGTCTATGCAATTAAAAATGCTTGGTTTGATGAAAGTAAAGACAAAAATAAAGTTCAGAAAAAATCTTTCAACAATGACAAAGCTGCCGAAATTGCAACAAATTTTTGGAATAATACGGAAGGAAAATTTTACGAACAGATGAAAGCATTTTATGACAATGCCAATCAGCTCACCGATGAAAAAAGAGCCGAGTTGCGGCAAGACTGGTATGAGCATATCAAGGATGAAGCTAATAAACTGTTTGATCGGTGGGCATTTAGAGCTGGCATTCAGACGAACCCAAGACGCATTGCCAAAGCGTATAATCAGTTAACAACAAATCTAAATAGTAAATCACTGAAGCAGGATATATTAGGTTTGCCAAAGGAGAATAGATAATGACTGAATTAAAAAAACCTCGACTTTTTGAAGAAGATCATCCCGCCAGCGTTTTTATCTTAGAATGGTGGGAAAGTTTGAAACAGAATAAAGGTGACAGAGCCGAGTTGCGACGCTGTAAAAATCTTGAAGAGATTCAAAAGGCTTCGGCCTATCAGCGTTGCTATTGGCAGTTAATAAAACATTTTACCACGGAACAACAGGTGCCGTCCAGAGAACAGATGTCTATTATTATTGGTTTGGCATCTCATATTGAGGATAATGATACAAAATATATAGATATAAATAGTAAGGAGGAAAAGGAATACTATTTTGCCTATCAAATGGCAGCACCAAAGGCTAAAGAAAAAGATGCCCCTCCTAAGCTTAGTGAATTGCGTTTCCGCCGCTTACTGAAAATCAAAGACCGGGGAAAATTATACCGGTTTTTCATTCAGGTTGTTCGCATGTTGGACAAAAATGTCAATCTGCTGGATTTGTTAAGTATTGCCTATTTTTGGGGCGATAAATCAAAAACGTATCTGGCTTATAAATATTACGAAAAAGCCAATCTAAAAGCTAAATAAAGGAGGATACCATGAATGACAATCGTTTTGTTCAATTGCACTTACTTGTTTCTTACCCGCCATCTAACCCAAACCGGGATGAACTTGGGCAACCTAAGACAGCGATAATGGGCGGCACACAGCGCTCAAGAATTTCATCGCAAAGCCTGAAAAGAGCCTGGCGGACTTCGGAGATTTGGGAAAAAGAAGGCTTAAAAATCGGCACAAGAACCAGGGAGCTGTTTTTATCCGAAGAGCATGGCTTGTATAATAAGTTGTTGGAAAAGCACGGGAAAAAGAAAGCCGAAACATATGCAAAAGCAATGTTAAGTGTTTTTGCCAAAACAGCTAAAGTGAAACAGAAGGCCGAAGCACCAATTGACGAAAAATTTATTGGCAAAGAAATCGTCACTGAGCAGCCGATACACTTTTCAGACACGGAAATCGAAAAAATCAAATCACTTATTGCTCGTCTCGATAAAGAACCGACTAAGGAGGATCTGGAAAAATTGCTTGATGAGAGCCCGAGGGACATAGACCTTGCCATGTTTGGCAGAATGATTGCCAAGAGACCGAACGCAAACGTGGAAGCAGCGGTGCAGGTTGCCCATGCTATCTCCATTAATGAAGTTGAAATTGAAGATGATTTTTTTACTGCCGTTGATGATTTAAATAGACATGGTTCCGCCCACATGGGCGAGCAGGAATTTGTTTCGGCGATTTACTATTTGTATCTCTGTGTTGACAACAAGTTATTGCTAAAGAATTTGAACGGAAAAAAGGTTGAGGCAGCAAAGGCTCTTAATGCCTTAGCCAAAACAGCTGCAATGGTCGCGCCTACAGGAAAACAAAATAGCTATGCCAACCGCGCCCAAGCTTTTTATATTTTGGCGGAAAAAGGCAATGCACAGCCCAGAAACCTGTCACTGGCATTCCTTAAGGCGATGCCGGCAGATGATCCAGAAAAGGCGATTACACAGTTGAGTTCCATTAAAGATAAATTCAATTCGGCTTATACTGAGCCAGCTGAAGAGAAGGAAATGAATCTGTTTAATGAAGATGCATTAGAAGGAATTCTCAATTTTATCGGTGGTTCGAAATGAAAGATTATTTAATATTCAGATTGCATGGAGCGCTATCTTCCTGGGGAGACATTGCGGTGGGCTATATTCGTCCCAGTTACCGCTATCCGTCGAAATCGGCGGTCATTGGTTTGCTCGCTGGTGCCCTGGGTGTTGAACGGGATGTATATGACAAACAATCTGAGCTGGCCAAGCTGATGCTGTCAGTCAGAATAGATGCGATGGGCAGTCCAATTGAGGATTATCATACTGTGCAGACGCCCAGCGAACAAGCGATTAAGTATGACCGGGCTAAGAAGTGCTGGACGCGTCTTGATGAAATTGAAGCGATTAAATGGCGTGTGATTCAATCTCAAAGCAATGCCGAGGCTGGCGCAATCCAATCCAGAAGGACTTATTATTGTGATTCAGTTTACTCGATTGCGCTACGCGAAAATGAAAAAGATAAGATTAATTGGCAAACCCTTGAAATTTCTAAGCTGCAAGATATTGTAGCTTTTCTGAAAGAACCCAGATTTGTTTTGTACTTAGGAAGAAAATCATGTCCCTTAGGATTGCCGTTAGAACCACAGGTAATACCAGCAAAGAATTGCAGAATCGCTTTCCAGCAGGCAAAGTTCGGATTTCCCGGCGAATTGCAGGTCATGCTCAAGCAGGCAACGGGCATTCAGTATTACACACAAGAAGATATTGAAAATAGCCAAATGAAACTTACGCGGCGGGACCAGCCTGTCAACCGTACCACCTGGCAGTTTACCGAAAGGGATGAATACTATTTCAGCGAATGAGGAACGGCCATGTATTTACACAAAATTACTATCGACAGCGAAACCTTAAGAAGAGACCGAAAAATATATCAAGATGTTTATTTATTGCATAAAAAAATATGGGAGTTGGTCAGCCGGAATGAAAGCCAGAAAAGGGATTTTTTATATCGGGTTGAATATGATGCTTATCAGAATATCAAACATATTTATTTACTTGCGCCGAATCAGATTTCATCTCGGAAAGACATAAAGATTGCGGTTTCACCAAGATATCAACCTCAGCTTGAAACAGGTGAAGGCCTCTATTTCAAGCTTAGAGCAAATCCCATCATAAAAAGAAAAGAAGACGGAAAAGCTAAAGAGTACAGTCTTATTATGGATGCCAAGCATCAGTTCAAGAAAAATAATCAAAACTATAGCAAACAGTTTTCTCTTGACGAGCTAATTTATGATGTTGGGATGAAATGGCTTATCCGGAAAGGTGAACAGCACGGATTTTCAGTGAAACAATTTAAGGTCAGAATCGATAATGATCGTGAATATTATGTCAAACCCCCTGGGAAACATGTCTTTACGCTTAGGACACTGGATTTTGAAGGTAATCTTAAAATTGTTGATGCAGACCAGTTTAAAAAGGCGTTGTTTAAAGGTATCGGCTCTTCCAAAGCATTCGGCTGCGGCATGATGATGATAAAGAGGGCATGATTATGCAAATGGAGTTTTGGCCATGTTCGATTTTCTGAAAGACTTGGATAATGATATCCGTGATGCTTTGTTGATCCAGTTGCGCAACCTCTGGACACACACATCTACGGCGATTGAAGGCAATACCCTGACCCTTGGGGAGACTGCATTTGTACTTGAGGAAGGCCTTACGATTTCAGGCAAGCCGCTGAAGGACCATGAAGAGGTTGTGGGCCACGCCAGGGCGATTGATCTTGTTTATGATCTTGTTAGAAGCGGAGCCGACTTAACTGAAAATGACCTGTTTGACCTGCACAAGGCAGTTCAGACCGAACGGATCATTGATGTCTATAAGCCTGTTGGGGCCTGGAAGGTGGAACCGAATTCCACTGTGATTGTTTCCGGCAATGATCAGATCATATTTGAATATGCTCCACCAAAAGATGTCCCGGAACTTATGCAAGGCTGGCTTGCCCTGTTTCAAAATGCCTGTAAAGAAAAAGCTCTAAACAGGGAAGAAGCGCTTACCGCCTATGTGTGTCTTCATGTTTCTTTTGTCAGGATTCATCCTTTTTGGGACGGTAATGGCCGGATAGCCCGTCTTATTGCCAATGTTCCTGTTATCAGGGCCGGTTTTCCCCCAATCATTATTCCAAAAGAGCGCCGCAAGGCATACATAGATACCCTGTCAGAATATCATCTCGCAGTGGGAACCGTCACGGCCCGGAGTGAATTGTTACCCGAGCTTGATAAGCTGGACAGGTTTAAGCGGTTCTGCGCAGAATCCTGGTCAGAGTCGATCAAGTTGGTGGAGGAAGCCCACAAAAGGCAGAAGGGGCGAAATTAACAGAAAAAGAAAGGTGTTTAACCCAATAACAAAGGATATCAGCTATGCTCCCGCCACTCAAACCCATACCGATAAAAGACCGTTTATCCACTCTTTTTTTGGAAAAAGGAAATCTGGATGTATTGGACGGTGCCTTTGTGCTTGTGGACAAGAACGGTGTCCGAACTCATATCCCGGTGGGCGGAGTTGCTTGTCTTATGCTTGAACCCGGTACCAGGGTTTCTCACGCCGCTGTTGTGCTGGCTTCGCGTGTCGGATGTCTTCTCGTCTGGATTGGTGAAGCCGGGGTACGCCTGTATGCAGCTGGTCAGCCGGGTGGGGCCAGATCTGACCGTCTGCTTTACCAGGCCAGACTGGCCTTGGACGATACAGCAAGGTTGAATGTAGTGCGCAAGATGTATGCCCTTCGTTTTAAAGAAGAACCCCCGGCCCGTCGCAGTGTGGAGCAGTTAAGAGGCATAGAAGGAGTGCGGGTACGCAAGATGTATGAACTATTTGCCAGGCAGTATAAGGTGAATTGGAAACGCCGGAACTATGACCATACCGAATGGGGAAGTGGAGATATCCCAAATCGCTGTTTAAGTTCTGCCACAGCCTGTCTCTATGGCATTTCCGAAGCCGCTATCCTGGCCGCGGGGTATGCCCCTGCCATAGGTTTTATCCATACGGGAAAACCGCAATCCTTTGTTTATGATATTGCTGATATATTCAAGTTTGAAACCGTTGTGCCTGTAGCTTTTCGTATCGCAGCAAGAAATCCATACAATCCGGAGCAGAGTGTGCGCCTGGCATGCCGGGACTCCTTCCGTCAGACCAAACTGCTTAAACGGATTATTCCAACCATTGAAGAGGTCCTGTCCGCAGGGGGCTTGTCTATACCCAAACCGGCCAAAGAGTCGGTGGCCCCTGCAATTCCAAACAAGGAGGGAATCGGCGATGCTGGCCATCGTGGTTGAGAACTCACCACCACGCCTGCGTGGACGACTGGCCATATGGCTGCTTGAAGTGCGTGCCGGTGTATATGTAGGGAAAGTTTCCAGACGTGTAAGGGAGATGATCTGGAACCAGGTTGAAACAGGGATCGAGGACGGCAACGCGGTGATGGCTTGGAGCACCAATACAGAGTCAGGTTTTGACTTTGTTACTCTTGGTAAGAACCGGAGGATACCTAAAGAAATGGATGGCATAAATCTGGTTTCCTTCTTACCGACCGAAACAGTTGAACAGTAAAATAAGTTGGAGAAAATCGATTCTTTTCCCGCTTATGAAAATGCGGATAATATCCCTTAATAACTCGGTAGAATCTTTCACTTCCAATATCTAATGTGAAATTAAGATGTTAGAGGAAGTGTGTTCCCCACAGGCGTGGGGATGAACCGGCTACTGCCAGCAAATTAGGTTCTCAATATATGTGTTCCCCACAGGCGTGGGGATGAACCGAGTTTTTAGCTCGTTGGTCCCTGTGTAGTTTGGTGTTCCCCACAGGCGTGGGGATGAACCGTCATAGACTCGGTTGACGTTGTTTTACCATGCGTGTTCCCCACAGGCGTGGGGATGAACCGGAGTAGATCATGGCTGTATCGTGTGATTGTTGGTGTTCCCCACAGGCGTGGGGATGAACCGATAACAGCAAATGATAACCCAAATAGAAAGGAGTGTTCCCCACAGGCGTGGGGATGAACCAGAACAGTTAGCCGTATTAAATGCTCTACCAAAGTGTTCCCCACAGGCGTGGGGATGAACCGAACACGAACAAGTATTTATTGATAATGTGTGTGTGTTCCCCACAGGCGTGGGGATGAACCGACTATTTGCCCTATGACATTGACACGCACAGAGTGTTCCCCACAGGCGTGGGGATGAACCGAGCATATAAACATGCTATTGACTATCTAAAATGTGTTCCCCACAGGCGTGGGGATGAACCGGCCTGATAACACCAGAAATAACCAAATGCAATGTGTTCCCCACAGGCGTGGGGATGAACCGCTATTTTCCCTTCTTTTTTTCGACGGTCTGGAGTGTTCCCCACAGGCGTGGGGATGAACCGAAACGAAAATGGGGTAAGCCCGATAAGGACGGTGTTCCCCACAGGCGTGGGGATGAACCGCAGCGAGAGAGTTACCTTTGGATTGCAAAGGCGTGTTCCCCACAGGCGTGGGGATGAACCGTGGGTATGCCATATGGCAGATTGTCAGAAGAAGTGTTCCCCACAGGCGTGGGGATGAACCGAACACCCTAACTGTTGCTCATTGTAATCACACGTGTTCCCCACAGGCGTGGGGATGAACCGAAACGATCTCTTTTTCCGGGAATGCCTCATTGGTGTTCCCCACAGGCGTGGGGATGAACCGGCTTGAAAGAAAGGATAGCTCGAAGAGGAGGGGTGTTCCCCACAGGCGTGGGGATGAACCGTTCAAAACGTGGCGGGTACTATGCATTTATCAGTGTTCCCCACAGGCGTGGGGATGAACCGTGAAATGGACATATTGTTTGACAATGGATTTGGTGTTCCCCACAGGCGTGGGGATGAACCGTTGTAATCGTGGCGTCGTGTAAATTACCAAGAGTGTTCCCCACAGGCGTGGGGATGAACCGTAATGGGATGGAGTCTGAAGGCATCCGAAAAGGTGTTCCCCACAGGCGTGGGGATGAACCGTTGTCTGGAAAGACACTGATGACGTTGCTTGGGTGTTCCCCACAGGCGTGGGGATGAACCGGCTGAAAACACGCTGATTGGCCTTGTCACGGTGTGTTCCCCACAGGCGTGGGGATGAACCGTTTGGATGTCTCGGCGGATGATTTAGTTAAATGTGTTCCCCA
>Ga0222639_1000241_pt1 | contig 25861 bp, 30 predicted proteins | sample AntAcemetagen185_FD_179863 | JGI IMG/M metagenome (GOLD analysis project Ga0222639, IMG submission 179863) | Saline water microbial communities from Ace Lake, Antarctica - #185 | ecosystem: Environmental > Aquatic > Non-marine Saline and Alkaline > Saline | place: Antarctica: Ace Lake...
CTTGTTATTTTGTTGATAGTAGCATTTTCAGTTGTTTTATTCCTGGAAATTGATTCCAACACCCTTCTGGTGCTTGCAGTTACCTTCATTCTCCTTTTAGGATTGGTAGTTTTTTATCTAAAGTCAGATTTTATTCTTGAAAAAATCGAACATTTTGCAGACCATTATGTTGCCAGATATACTCCAGGAGAAGAAAAACTCCGGCTAGAAAAATTACCTTCAGTGAAAATCATGGCAATTTTTGTTATTACATTTTTTTCATTAGTAATGGAATTTGTCAGACTGTGGTTTGTTGCACTATCCTTTGGATTTACTGTGGATTTTTTTATGCTTTCATCATTTTTTTGCATATCAATTCTCTTTGGGCTTATATCCCAAATCCCTCTAGGTATTGGAATAACAGAAGGTTCTCTGATATTTTTTATTGAAAAGTTAGGAGTGCCTTCTCCGGTAGCATCGGCCATTGTTATCGTAGACAGAATTATCTCGATGTACTTTTCACTCATTATTGGATACGTTTTCTCGAAGCTGGCACTTGATTCTGTAGAGGAGTTTTCTATATGATTTCGATAATTATTCCAATATATAATGAGGAGCAAAATATCGTACACTACCATGAACGTTTATTCAGTGAAACAGATGAAATATCTAAAAAAAATAATGTAACTTTCGAATATATTTTCGTTGACGATGGAAGTGCAGACCAGTCTGTGCACAATCTAAACACCATTATTAAGAGTAGATCTGACTGCCATCTCATTAGACATGATAAAAACAGAGGGATGGGTGCTGCCATTAAGACCGGTTTTGCACATGCATCCGGAGACTGTTATATCACAATGGATTCAGATCTGACATTTCGGCCTTCTGATATTCAGAAATTACTTGAGGGTTATAAAAAATCTAAAACGGATTGTGTTTCCGGTTCGCCCTATCTTGACCCCGGACTTATGGATACGGTGCCGATTGTAAGGAAAATACCCAGTTATTGTGTAAATTTCTTATACAGATTACTACTGAAAGAAAAGATTACCTGTGTAAGTCCTATCTTTCGGTTATACCGGGCTGAAATTATCAAAGCACTTTCAATACAGAGCAATGACTTCAGCATAAATGCAGAGATCATCTCAAAATTATTAATTCAGGGTAAAACAGTCCTGGAAGTACCGGTTGAACTTCACACCCGTGATTTTGGAGAATCAAAAATCAACACCCTGAAAGAAGTAAAGAATAATATTAAGATTTTAATTAAGATTTTTAAGGTAAAATATTTTAGAACGCCGTGGGCTTAATCTCCTCTTTTTGCAAATAAATCAATACCAGTATATTTACCGACATACTGAGTGTTATCCTGTAACCATCGAACAGCATCCCCTTCAGGATTCTGTGCCATAATGTCCCAGGTAACAGCATAATAAGCAGTACTTCCATTACCTGTAATTTCTAACGTTTTTGCCAGTTCTGAACCGTTATTTGCTCCAGATAATATCGTTTGATCAGAGGCATTTGAGTAATAATAGTCAAAGGGCAGTTTCATGTAATCAGGCACAAGAACAATAACATCGTCAGGAACCGTTGTATCCGTAATCAGTTCTGAAAAACCACGCCAGTCATTTTTTGAGAAACCGGAATAATATGTTGAAATGAAGGGTATTGTCAGTAAAAATAACAGTAGCACCAGGACCACACTGACATGGAATCTGTTGAGAGATTTTGGAATCCAGTATAATGAACAACTCATCCCTACAAAGAAAAGGGGTAAGAGAATGATGATGAATCTTGGATTCCATGGCATGATATTTGCGAGCATCACACTCAGAACCAAAGTTCCGAATACAACCAGCAACAACAACCCTGCAGCTTCTTTTTTTGAGTGAAGACAGAGACCAATTAACCCGGCAATAAATAATAAGACAAAAACAAATGCCATAATCTCACTGCTATTTGACAGTGAGACAAGAGAACCTGTTATTACATTAAATCCACTTAAACCGAATGTTGGTTCTCCTGAAGTCCGTTTGAAAAACAACCCAATAGTGACGATAATCAACGGCAATGAAAGAATAATAAATGACAGAACGGAATAGATGAAATTTTTTATCTCTTCTTTATTATCGCTGACATTTTTATCCTTAATTTTTACAGCCAGTTTTATCAGAGCATACAGATACAAAAATGCCAGAGGTATTAGCACATAAAAATGTGACCAAAAGGCAAGTGCTGATAATATGCCAAATACAATCCACCAGCACCTCCCTTTGTTTTCAATTGCCCAGATATAAGTCAGAAATGCAAGTGAAAAGAAAAAAGTAACCAGTGTATAGGCGCGTGCTTCCTGTGAATAATAAATATGATAGGAAGAGAAACTGACCAGAGCCGCAGCAATAAGCCCCCCGCATTCATCCAGATACTCTCTGCCAATAAGATAAACAACAGGAATCGTTAATGTACCCATGAGTGCCGGAATAAAACGCAATACCCACTCGCTGTTACCGACTATGAGCATAGCATGTTCCAGATAATAGAACAATGGAGGATTGAATTCACCACCGGCAGTTGTTTCCCAAATACCTATAATTGAACGCTGGGCGAAATCAAGAGTTGCACCTTCATCCAGCCAGAGAGAATTGAATTCGAGGTGATAAAACCTTAATATAAGCCCAAAAAGTGTCAATAAAATAAGAATCTGTGCGTAGTGATTATAACGAAGAATATTTATGATATTTTCTGAAGACAGATCAGTTCTTGAATGAATTGAGTATTGTATACAATTATTTTCATCTCCCTTTGTTAATTTCTGACGATTTTTTGAGGTTTTTTTCTTTTTTTTCACCATGCCAATCAATCAATTGTCAGTTTTTTCAATTAATAATACCTCTTATTTCTTCTCTCTCCCCCATTCCTATGATATATTTGTCCCTGATCCATCCTTTTCGAATGATATCACTCTCTCACAAATCTTCACAATCTGTTCACCGGCAGTTCCGTCACCGAAAGGATTTTTCCAGCTCTCTCTTGGTCGATTCAACATCTCCCGGACTGCACATCTCATTTTTTCCGGATCTGTTCCGGCGAGCAAATTCGCACCGACCTCTACAGTCTCCGGCCTTTCAGTATTCTCACGCAGTGTCACACACGGCGTTCCCAGAATACAGGATTCCTCTTGTAAACCCCCTGAATCGGTTAGGACGCAAGAAGCATGAGTTAAGAGCTGTAGAAATTCCAGATATCCTACTGGCTGGCATATCCTGATGGGATTCGGAACATCATTCCCGTCCACTCCAATCTCAAATTTCTCTCCAGACATCAATTCAGGCATAATACCAAAACTTTCCATCATCTTTCGGGTTCGAGGATGCATCGGGAAGACAACTGGCAGACCATACTCCTGTGAAATCAAGAGAAGACCCTCGAAAATACCAGAAAGGCGCTCTACGTCATCCACATTCTCAGCCCTATGGGCTGTTACCAGAAAATAGCCTCCATCAGAAAGCCTCATCTCATTAAGTATATCACAGCTCCACTCTGATAGCTCACGATTCTGTAAAACTGCATCCACCACAGTATTGCCCGTCACTACGATTTTTTCATTAGAAATACCTTCACTCAGCAGATGTTGCCGGGATCTATTAGTAGGGGCGAACAAGTAATCAGAGATGTGGTCAGTGAGTACACGGTTGATCTCCTCTGGCATCATACGGTCAAAACTCCGAAGTCCAGCCTCAACATGCCCGACTTTGATGTGAAGTTTTACCGCAGCTAACGCTCCGGCGAGAACAGTATTCGTATCTCCTTGGACAAGCACAACATCCGTCTCTTCACTGAGGAGGACTTCCTCAATTCCAGCAAGAATTTTTCCCGTCTGTTCACCCTGCCTCCCTGATCCAGCGTCCAGATTATACTTCGGGACTGGTAATTTCAGCTCTTCAAAAAACGATTTGTCCATTTCATAGGAGTAATGCTGCCCAGTATGCAGAATGAAATAATCTACACAGGATGCCTCACAGGCCCGAATAACCGGGGACATCTTGATTATCTCAGGGCGGGTGCCCAATATTATAGCAATCATAACATAATCAGGAAAATAAGTTTGATTTTCTTTCGTATGAGTGTTCGTATATCCTAATCAACAATTATTAGAAAAGCTAGATAATAAACCCACGCGGATAATTCATAACCATGTCCAGCAAATATCATGCTGTGATTGCTTCTGCTATACAACGTATTTTTAAAATTGATCCCATCCAGCGTCAAAGCCTGATTTCACTCACCAATCTCATAGTTATAACTGGCGTCGGTTTCCTCTCAACAATGTATTTTGCCCATGTCCTCGGGCCTGCTGTATACGGAGCCTACTCACTCTTTCTTGCATACTTTTTTATGTTCAACCTGATTGCGGAAGGAGGCCTGAGTCACGCTGCAGTGAAACGAATCTCAGAGGGTGTCGAACAGAACAAATACTTCTCTGCCTACTCATTTATGAGGATTTGCCTCTGCATTCTTTCGCTTGTGATTCTTTTTTTATTCCGGGATCTGTTCATTGATCTAAACACTACCGGTCTCTTCCCATTCCTGTATCTAGCAATACTCGTGACCTGTTTTAACAATATATTTAGCACTGCTGTATACGGTCTGCAGAAAGTCGGCGTTCAGCAGACAGCATCAATGTTCAATGAAATTGTACGAATTATAATACAGGTATTGGCGGTTTTTCTCGGCTTTGCCGCATTCGGACTTGCCGGAGGATTTGTTACAGGATTTATCATCGGTGGTATTCTCTGCATACCTTTTAATTCATTAAGGCTTGAAAAATTTTCTAAACCCCACGTCGTTGGACTCTTCACCTTCTCAATCTGGATTTTCTTATCAAGTGTCGGCTCAACAATTTTCGGCTATACCGATCGCATTCTCATCGGCTACTTCATGACCAACACCGAAGTAGGAATTTACAGCATAGTTTTCCAGTTCACCGCAGCAGCAACCTTCACAACGATTGCCCTCCAGACAACCCTCTTCCCAAAATTTAGCAACATGTCAGCAACCGGTACCCTCAACAAAATATCACCACTCCTCTCCCGGGCCTTCACTTATTCCCTCTTACTCGCCGTCCCGGTCTGCATCGGCGGATGGCTTTTGGGCGAACGTCTGCTCTATTTCTTTTATGGTTCAGACTTCTCCAGTGGTGCCCCGGTCCTTACCATCATCCTATTGATGCAGATCTTCAATGTTTTCATGTTCCTCCAGACCATGACCTTAAATGCGATCAATAAGCCAAAGTTTGCATTCTACGTAACAGCCATTTCAGCAACCTTAAACGTCATCCTCAATCTTCTGTTGATCCCACTTTTTGGCATCATCGGAGCAGCACTCGCCACGCTCTTTACCATGGGACTGAACGCAATTCTCGCCTACATCGTCCTAAAAAAATATGTCCCTGTCCGTCTCGAGAGAAAACCAACACAGCACATTCTTGCTGCCGCTGTTTTGATGGCAATCAGTATCATTCTGTTCCGGGCAGTAGTCCCCCTCACCAATGTATTCTTTGTTCTTCTCGTAGTCGGCGCAGGAGCTATCATCTACTTTTTTATTCTGCTCAAAATTGACACCAGCATTCACGATGAACTGAAACATCTCACAAGCCAGTTCGGACTTGGAAAACTCTGGCCGAACTGGTTATGATATAAAAATATTTTATCAAATTTTACTGACTGATATTCTGAATAACGCCCTTCACCTGTTTTTCCATCCCTGCATCACCTTCAAGCACGGCAATTTCCTTTGCCGCCTCAAGAAGATGCACCGACTCCTCAAGAAAACCCAGCAGGTCTGCCGGATAAATTGAAATCCCGTATTCATCAAGAAGAAGATCACTGATCTGACGGTGGTCAAGACCATCCATACGGAGTTCAAGAACCATCCGGGCAAAGGCGCGCTCGGCGCATCCACACTGTGGCGAATCCCGGCATTTACATGAACAAAAATCTCTAAAAATATTCAAAAGCTGGGTGCGGATCGCCGGATCAAGCCGGTCATAATCCACAGCTGAAGAAATGGCCTCTAGAAAGGAGCCATGAAAAACAAATTCCGGAAGGCGGTACCCCACCACCTTCTGCACCTTGCGTGCGGCAGAGAACCGTGCCTTCGCGGCGATCAAATACCTTCCCCAAACTGCTCTTCAAAGTTCTTCAAAGTCTTTAAAGCAGTCCCCATATCATCCACTTCGATAATCCATTCGTCAAAAAGTGACGGGTCCTCAAAATCACCACGCAAATATTTACCACAGCAGGATCCACCGTTCAGAACCAGTGCGCCAATCGTCCCGGCAATATCAAGCGCCTGTTCTGCATCATCATCAGAAAGACCCCGTCCTTCCTTAACCAGATCTTTTATCTCACCCTTCACATCTCCGGCAAACACCTTTTTGCAGGCAACAAAAAGCACGAGGAAGCGCATCTGAACACCAGAGATAATATCTGCAATCTCACTGTCCGGCAATGCACCCATAACAATCTGCTCGACCTCATCCATTTTTGCCCGCGCTGTCTCTTCTGAATAACTACCGCCCAAGAAAAGTTTCACAATCTTCAATATAGAGACATTAATGTCCTCAGTAAAATTGCTTAGTGACTGTAGCCCTTCCGGCATTTCCTCTGATTCAGGGTCGCCTTCAAAGTCCATCTCCTCAAGCGTACGCAACCAGTTCTCCCAGCGTTCCTGAGTATAAAAATAATAAATCGTTGACTGTGGCTCGTTCTTATCCTTGCCTTTCTTCTTAGCCATGTGTACTACACATTATGAGCGGGCAGTTAAAATGCTTTTTTTCTCTCACATGATTCACGCACCGTGTAAGAGCCAAAGTATTGATGTACTACCGGCAGTAAATCAATAATGACATGGATAGACTCTCCTCAAAGGTCGATTCTCTCAATGAATATCTGCACTCACACGAACCACTTGTAATAGCGCTTTCAGGCGGCACCGACAGCCAGACCCTTTTGGCCATCGCAAAAAAGTCTGGTATCAAGGTAGCAGCAGTCTGTGTTGATACAGGTCTACAATCCAAAGAGGAACTTCAGGCAGCAGAAACATTCGCACAGGAACATAACATACCCTATACCATACTTACTTCTGACTTTCTTGCGTTTCCCGAAATTGCCGGAAACCTCCCTGACAGATGTTATCACTGTAAACACCACATGATGACTATGATAAGAGAGTGGGCAACAGAACATGAATATCCCCATGTTGCTGACGGATCCCATACTGACGATGATCCTACACTCAGACCCGGCATAAAAGCACTAAAAGAACTACACATTCTCTCGCCCTTCGCAGCATGTGACATTGATAGGGAGACAATACACGAGCTTGCAGAACAATTACACATACCCATACGTCCTCCATCCTCATGTCTGGCGACCAGAGTATCAACTAATATGAAACTCACACCCACAATCCTTCAGAATATTGAGAAGGCAGAATCCCTGCTCCAGGAGAAGCTATCCGGTAAGATCCGTGTTCGCGTGCTTAACGGCAATTTTGCTCAGGCAGAGATCGAGACTGATGACCCGAAAATCTTCATCAGGAACGACTGCATCGATCTCGTAAAAAAATGTGGATTTGAAGATGTTACCGTGCGCTATATAGGAGAACCACATTTATGAAGCACCTCGTTATGATACAGTTCGGCGAACTATTCCTTAAGAGTGAGGGGGTGCGCCGTTACTATGTAAAAATCCTCATGGGATCCATTCACACCGCACTGGACGCCGCCAGTCTCGAACACGCCATTCACCAGCACCGGGGGAGAATTCTCATCTCCGGTGAAGAGAGTGAAGCAATCGCAAACATCGTTTCACATATTTTTGGTGTCGTCGGCGTTGCCCGCTGTGTCTGTATTCCGACAGATAAAGAAGAGATCGCAAGGGTTGCAGCAAATATGTCGCAGGGAAAATTACACCCCGGTATGACGTTTGCCGTTCGTGCCCGGCGTTCAGGTGTCGAGGGTTTTACCAGCCAGGAACTTGGAGCCTATGTTGGTTCAGCAATCTGGTTTGAGGGTCTTACTGTGGATCTTTCTCAGCCGGATTACGCCATGTATGTTGAGGCACGTCACTGGGGAACACTCATCTACGACACTATTCTGCCGGGACCCGGCGGTCTGCCGATGGGCACGCAGGCACGGGTTCTCTCGCTTCTTTCAGCAGGAATCGACTCACCAGTTGCATCTTGGCTTGTGATGAGACGGGGATGTCCTACGACCTTCCTAAACCTTGACGGTGGGGCATACGCAGGCAGCGGCGTATATAATGCCGTTATCACCAATTTCACAAATCTTTCCCGGTGGTCACCCGGCAGAAAGATCACGCTTCTCCAACTGAATATGGAACCATTTTATGAAGCACTTCTTGCAAAGGATATTATCAAAAATCGTTGTATTCTCTGCAAACGCTTTATGCTTCGGGTCGCTGTCGCCGTTGCAAAAGATGAGAACGTTGCTGCTCTTGTTATGGGAGATACGATAGGCCAAGTTGCCTCGCAGACTCTTGAAAACCTTGGCGTCACCGATTCACTCATCCCGCCTGACATGTTACTGCTTCGACCACTGATCACGAATGACAAACAGGAGACAGTCGACCGGGCCAGGGAAATCGGAACCTTCCAGGAATCACCCGGAGATTTAAGCTGCGCTGTCGTACCAAAACATCCGGCAGTTGCAGCAGCAATTACTGATATTGAAAATGAAGAGGCGAAGATCAATATTCCATCGCTTATCGAAACTGTACTCCTGACAAAAAAAGTGTTTATTGCCTATGATGGGGCTGTTGAAGAAATCGTGAAAAAATAGATTTTAAAAATAGCTTTTTGGATCTGAAATTTCTCAATCACTAACAGATAGGCCATTTTCTTCTGCGATTTCCCGGAACGCACCCGCAACATGGTGCGCCTTTGCTTCTGTGAGTCCAAAAGTATTATATTTCCAGACACGGGTTGACCCGGGAATTACACCTACAATACCCTTCTTTTTCAGAGCCTGCGTAAGGAAGAAACCCCGTTTTTTATGCGTATTGGCTACTTTATCAAACGAGGCCAGTGTATTGATCCGGGTCAGAGAATGCTTTCTGGGGTATTCACTCTCACAGATCGTCCCTTCTATCGAGAGCAATGCATCGGTTATCATCTGACTGTGCCTGAGTTCCCGGTCCCAGTGTTTTACCCGTTCTTTAACTGTAGGAAATGAAGCAATAAGACCAACGAGCGTTACACCCATCAAAGTGCAGCCCATCATCTCAACCTCTTTGATACCAAAAGTTCTGCCAGTCACATCTCCAACGGCCTGCGTAGTCCTGAACACCTTTTCCGCATATTCATCATTTGTCGCTACAACACCTGATGGCGCCGGTGCTGCCATGCTTTTATGCCCACTTCCAACGATGAAGTCCACACCCAACGCCTTGCCATCGACCGGCATCGTTCCAACAGTGTATGCACCATTCAGGAGAACCGGCACATCATACTGATGAGCGACCTTTGCAATCCCGGCAACATCATGCAGGTTCCCGTAACTGTAATCCACATGGTCAATAAAAAGGAGCGGTGGTGCCTGCCTGTATTTTTTGGTGACTTCGTCCAGCTTTATCGCAGCATTTTCAGCAGTTATGATGTGGTGCTCATCAAAGGGAATCTCACAGGGAATCCCACCTGTCTGCTCAAGTGAGACAAATTCAGTATAATGAGAGAGAGCAGTAAGCATTACCGGGTCACCCTTTTCTACCAGACTACCAGCAACGGCCTGAAACCCTCTTCTGGCGCCCGGTACGACGCGGGCTGTGTCCATATTCAGCCACGCAGCCACCTCTTCGTGAAACTGAGCAATGGGTGGTTTCGTGATATAATCAAGCCTGAAGGGTTTTCGACAGTGATCACAAACGGAATAACCATCAGAATATGAGATTACCGCCTTCATGGCTTCTTTTGTAAGGCGCCCCCCTGCCTGAATTGGATCGATATTGATATAGAGTTCTTCTACCTCACGAAGATCAAATCCACCATCAATCTTCATAAGCCTAACTCCGTTTCAAGAATAAAAATCTGTTTTTTCAGTTTTTCCATTATCTTTGCAGCCTGCTCCTTCTGCTCTTCGTTCATGATATGATCCGGTACGGTTTCCCGAAAAAGAAACCGGATATCTGTCAGCAGAAATTCTGCCTGAAATACTGCTTCTACTGCACGTTTTGACACGACGTTATCACCTGAGTACCCGTACTATAGGTGACCTAATCGTTTAATGCTTGGTCAGAAATGTGTACGAAAGAAAGGTATCCGGTCCTTTGAGAAAAGATCACTACAAATTTTAATTGAAAGGTTAGAAAAGCCGAGTAGGCTTTAAAGGAAAATAATTAACGAATTTTCTTGATAGAGACGCAGTTAATAACTGGCTCTCCGGCAAGGACATACCGTTTGATGATACTTCCCATCACTTCAACAATATCTCCTTTTTCTACGTCTACAGACGGCTGTGTAAACATCTTTGCAGAGATCACACCAGTTTTATCAGCAATCATGTACTGCGGACGATTCAGAAACTTAAAACGAGCCGCTTCGACAACACCCTGAACCTTTACCGGTTCACCAAGCATGTTGATGTTGATTGCCCTTACTGTCACTTTCTTTGCTTCTTTCTCATAGACCGGGATCAGATCTTTATACTGTTTCTGACTCATATAATTGAGTCCCATCGGGAAGATGACCAACAGAATAAGACTGGGAATACCCCAGAAAAGGATTGATGAATCTCCGGTTAAAAAAACATAAGAAACAAGAACGAAAGTGAAAAAAAAGAAGACGGTCAAAGAAATGGCCGATATCTTCACATCCACTGAACGTATTTTCATTGGTATTAGTTGTTGGTGATTTGTAATTACTCTAGTGCTTCAATCTCTTTCTTGAATGCAACGTAGTAGAGCACACCAACGAAGAGCATACCACCAACGATGTTACCGATGGTTACAACAACGAGGTTGTTGGTCCACATATTAACCCATCCGAGGTTAGCAAGTTTTGGTCCAATTGTAGCCACCTGATCGGCTGACAGGAAAGGAGCTGTAAAGATACCTGCAGGGATGAAATACATGTTCGCGACACAGTGCTCGAATCCTGAGGAAACGAAAGCCATGATCGGGAACCAGACACCAAAGAACTTACCAATTGCATCATCTGCGCAAATTCCGAGCAGAATTGCGAGGTTAACAAGCCAGTTACAGCCGATTGCCTTCAGGAAGCAAGACCAGAGAGCTGCGCCACCGATATAACTGCACTTTCCTGATGCGATAGCAACTGCGCTCATACCAAATGCGTTTACTGAGGCAACACCTGCTACATTCCAGCTGGTGAATGGTCCGTATGCCATAATGTATGCATATACAATGGAACCGATGAGGTTGCCGATATATACCCATAACCAGAGATTGAGAACTGAGCCCCAGCTGACCTTGTGAACAAACGCGGCCATTGGAGCGAGCATCGCATCACCGGTAAAGAGTTCTGCACCGGTAAGAACGATAATAATAAGTCCTACGGGGAAAACAGACCCGAGGATGAGTTTTGCCATACCTACACCTAGTGTTGCGGCAACACCTGTATAACAGGTTGTCGCGAGCGCACCACCGATAGCAATATATGCTCCTGCCATGAATCCGCGCAGTAACATATTCCAGGGAGCAAGACCAACTTTTGCCTTACCTGCCCCACCGGCTTTTGCTATAATTTGAACTGGGGAATGAAACACCATTTTTCCATACACCTCTTTTTGAAACCTATACCAATACAACGTTTGTCACGTATAGGCTAACTGAGACTTTTTTTTTAGATTAATAAAGATTTTCGATGTGATTCTCCAAAAGGATATTAAAGGATAGGAAATTATCAAAAATATTAGTCCCAGATTTTGGTTTTTTGATGTATTTCTATTAAAATAAAGCATTTTTGATTAACAAATCCTTGCGCCGAAAGTAGCTACAGCAGATGTCGAACACCCCTTATGCAGATAATCAGACAGACGCGCAAAAACGCAGAAAAAATAGGACGGTTTCAGGGTGAATTAAACGGACATGCCGCATTCACACAATATATGAATACGAACCGATCAGACAATCTTTGAAAGCTCCCCGGTCACCAGATCATAGTAAAGACCATAAATGGTGATCTTCCCATCGTCTTCTGCCTTTTTTATCAGAGGATATGAACGAAGGTTCTTCGCCTGCTGCCGAATGTTCTCCACCTCAACCTCACGAAGACGTTTTGGGCTTTCTTTAGGTTCTGTCACGTTCTGCTTAACATTTTGAACATTATCCAGCCAGACAGGAATATATTCACCATGAGCATTTGCCTCCAGTGCCTTCATCGCACCACAGTCAGAGTGACCAAAGATGACAACATCTTCTACTCCCAGGTGATCAACAGCGTACTCAAGCACCGTCGCAATATTTGGATCATTCTCTGCAACGATGTTTCCGATATTTCTGTGCACAAAGATCTCACCCATCCCGGCGTCTACGATTCTTTCAGGGTTAACCCTTGAATCAGAACACCCAATGAACAGTGCCTTTGGTGACTGTCCGGTAGAGAGTTTCTGATAGTGCTCAGGATTCTGGCTGAAATCCTTCTCAATAAAACGTTTGTTGCCTTCAAAGTATGTTTCAATCATGATAGCACACCTAAAAGATAATCTGGCTGGCAGGGTAAAATCAATTGTGATTTTGACCTGCCTTAAAAATCAGGTGTGTCCCGTGATATAGAAATAACACAGTACATCTGACACTCTTCCAGCTACAAAATTACAAGTCGATTTTTTAAGCAAACCGTGTTGAAAAACACGATTCATTCGTATTTTCTTTGAAGGGCTACCAGAGAAAATAGCATTCGCTCTACATCATTCGAACTGCAAAACAGAAAAAGAAAAAATTGGAGATATTTGATTACTTTTTGTCTTTAGCGAAAATGTTGTAGATCTGATCATCGCCAGTGTCACTCAGACGCTTGCGCTCGGTCTGCTCCTCAACAAGAGCAAGAACCGGCAGGTCCATGTTAACACCTGGTTCAAATCCGAACATCTCCTGCATCTCAGTCTGGATAGAGTGCATGAAGAGTGCATTTGGAATATCCATTGCACAGAGTTCTTCACACTGACCACAGTTCACACATGAATCAGAGATATGTGAGTAGCGAATCAGGTGGAACATGAAGGGAGGTGGCACCTGACCTGGGGTAACGAGGTGTGCTTTCTTGGTTGAGCACTCGACACAGTAACAGATTGGACAGTTCTCAATGCACTGATAACATTTGATACAGCGTGAGGTTTCGTCCATGATGAACTTCAGACGGTCCTTGCCCTCTCCAAGTTCACCAAACTGCTTTGCACGGTACTTGTCTGCGAGTTTAAACATCGCATTCTCGACCTTACCACGGATTTCAATACCCTTGGGGATTGGAGCTTCTGTTACAAGTGCGCCTGCTTTAACAGCAGCGTCAAGAAGATCTGCACCTTTCTCTGAGCAGACTTCCACAAAGGTGGCCTTACCGGCTTTCTCACCGATAACTCCCCAGTTACCACAGGCAAGATCTGCCTGGCGCGGAATCTTCGTCTTACAGCGCTGACAGTTTGAGCGGCGTCCGTATCCCTCTTCCTCGAGGTCGTCGATAGAGATGCCTTTGTGACCTTCTGCTGTCTCGATGATAAACTGACCTTTGTCAATCTCTTCCTTTATGACAACATCAGGATCGGTCTCAAACTTATCCTGAATCATATTGCGAGCAACAACAGGACTTACAGACCCACCACAGTTCAGACCGATCATGATAACATTATCAAGATTGATCTGCTCACGCTTGGCAAGTTCGTACATCGCCTTTGCATCACAGCCCTTTACGGTAACTGCAATCTTCATGTTGCGGGCGTTGTCAAGGTACTTTTTGATGATCTTCGGAAGGAGGACAGTACCACAGTGGAGTGAACCTGCTGTCTGGGCAAGTTCCGCCGGGTCGGTAATAAATACCGGCGTTGCATCGTAGATATCGTAGCCTTTCTTTACTGTAAGCACGCCATCAACAACACCATTTTCAAGGGCATATGTTAAGAGTGCTGTTACGGCACCTCCACACTCACCTTTCTGATGGATCGCGTCGTCTGCTGCCCATGCATATACCATATCGCCTTTTGCCGACATTTTCAGGCCTCCGTAATTTTCTCAACTTTCACAGCACAAGCCTTGTACTCAGGAATCTTTGCGATTGGATCAAGCGCATTGTTGGTCAGGAAGTTGGCTGCACACTCAGCAAAATGGAATGGCATGAACATAACGCCCTTCATGATGTCATCAGTGACCTTTGCACCAACTTCGACTTCACCACGGCGGGTAATTGCTTTGATCATTTCCTTGTCAGCAATACCAAGTTCTTTTGCATCCTCAGTGTTGATCTCAATCCAGCCGGTTGGAACCTCTTTTGCAAGAGTGTCTGAACGCCGGGTCATCGAACCAGTGTGCCAGTGCCAGATACAGCGTCCGGTGGTCAGGATAAATGGATACTCTGCATCAGGAACCTCTGCCGGCGGTTTCCATTCAATTGCATGCATAACACCCATGCCATCGGGGTGTGAGCACTTGCCGATGTGCAGGATTGGTGTGCCGGGGTGATCCTCTGTGGGGCATGGCCAGTGGAGTGCCTCTGGTTTGTTCAGGCGTTCATAGGTCATTCCTGCGTAGGATGGGGTAAGAGCACGCATTTCATTGAAAACATCTTCTGAGGTTTCCCATGCAAACTGCTCGGGGTATCCCATGGCAGCGCCAATATCAGCGATGATCTTCCAGTCAAGTTTTGCCTCTCCTGGTGGAGCCTGAGCCGTACGCCACATCTGAACACGGCGCTCGGTTGAGGTCTGCGTTCCGGTTCTCTCTGCGTAGCAGGTTGCCGGGAGCACAACATCAGCGTGTTCTGCTGTCTCAGTCAGGAAAATGTCCTGCACGACAACGAACTCCAGATTTTCAAACGCATGCTCAACATGGTGGATATCAGGGTCTGAGAGGAACGGATTTTCTCCCATGATGTACATTGCCTTGAGTTCACCGGGGTTGTCGGTCAGCACGTCCATCATAACAGTTACTTCATAGCCGTTCTTTCCTTCACAGATACCATCAGGGAAGCCCCACGCATCGTCGAACTTTTTGTAGGCTGCTTCGTCAGTGACCTTCTGGTATGCGGTAAAGACAACCGGCAGTGCACCCATATCACAGGCTCCCTGCACATTGTTCTGGCCACGGAGTGCGTTCACACCGCCACCCCGTCTGCCGATGTTACCGGTCAGCATCTGAATGTTTGCAGTGGATTTTACGTTGTCAATACCACAGGTGTGCTGCGTAATACCCATTGAATAGAGCAGTGCTGAGGATTCTGCAGTTCCAATCCATTCTGCAGCCTGTTTCAGCTGTGCAGCAGGAATTCCGGAAATCTTTTCGACGTTCTCAGGCAGGTAGTCATCTTTGGTCACCATTTCCTTAAGGTCGTCGTAGCCTTTTGCACGGTTTTCGACCCATTCCTTGTCTTCCCAGCCGTTCCGGATGATTTCACCCATTAAACAGTTGAGGATTGCAACGTCGGAACCGGACCTAAACTGGAGGTACAGGTCAGCCTGCTTAGCAGTACAGGTGTAACGCGGGTCAGCGTAGATGAGTTTTGCGCCAGCTCTCTTGGCCTGCATGACTCTGCGACCAATAAGCGGGTGCTGCTCAAATGTGTTTGAACCAATAATAAAGACACACTTTGACTCAGCGATATCACCAATCGAGTTGGTCATTGCACCGGAGCCGAATGCTGCGGCAAGACCGGCAACAGTTGACGCGTGGCAGAGACGTGCACAGTGATCGATGTGACGTGTCTTAAGGGCACCACGTGCAAACTTCATCAGTGCATAGTTATCTTCGTTCGAGGTACGTGCTGATGAGAGCACTGCACACTCGTCAGGCTTGTAGCCCTTGAATTTCTCTACGATGAGAGCGTTTGCCTCTTCCCAGGTTGATTCCACAAATTTTCCGTCTTTCTTAATCAGTGGAACCTTCAGGCGGTCCTCCCTGTTAATAAATTCATGGGCATAAGTCCCTTTAGGACATAACTTACCTTCGTTGACCGGTGAGCGCTGGTACGGGGCTGTACCAACCACTTTTCCGTCTTTGACAACGAGGTTTAACGAGCAACCTGTTCCACAGTAAGGACAGGTTGTCTGGACGTACTTTAACTCCATAATATTACCTCTAACAATTAAGCACGTTTAATAAACTAATATATAAATATAGTAGATGCATGGGTGGAAATTGAACATTATTGGTGGAATTGTGTCTACCCAAAAAGAGTAGGTCAAATATGATTCCATTATGGACTCCTTCCTGTTAACCAGAGATACTTTTAAAATCAAAAAGTATTTTGCGACACACGCATTACTTTTCTGAAAGTGCCGCACGTCACTACCCAAAAATCAGGTATGGACACCTTTAGGAAGAAGAGAATATGCGCGATCCGATCGTTCCCCCAATGCTTGCTGATATTATTCAGAATGCCCTCCTATCAGTTGAAGGGATGACCTTCGGAGATCTTAAAAAATGCCCATTTTGTGGTGGAGGCATACAGCAACATGATGTCAGAAAGAAACGGTTTGCCGTTGTTCGGCAGCGGGGAGACCACCATACTATCTATGTTCAGGTCAGGCGATACTACTGCAAAGAATGCCATCGGTTGTGTTATGCAAATGCGCCTTTTTATCCTGATATCAGGATGGGAGCGCCGGTTGTGGATCTCTGCTGCCTCAATCTCAAAGACTATCCCTACAACCGCTTTTCACGGATCCTCGAGCTGATAGGTATCATTGTTCACCGCGGGACTATCCGCAACTGGGCACATCTGAATCTGGAATCGGTTCCCTTTCTTAAATTATTCGGGTACAATATTCCGCTGTCGCTTCTAAACCTTTCAGGCGAACAATCACCAGAATCACTCTTGCTATCGGTACTTAGCGGACAAAAAAAATAACTGCTACATATCAATCTTAACGAACTTCTGGATCTTCTTCCAGTGCATTACCATCATATGGACAGAACTTTTCGGTCCCGACAGTTTGCCATCCGCATAGTGGACAACGCCGGATTTTTCGCGTCTTGTTACCAAACAACGGAACGAGCGGCAACAACAGGAAGAAAAAGAAGAATGGAAATCCTGCAAGAAAACAGAGAAGCATCAGCCCCAGTGAACCGACCAGCAGGATACCGCTCAGAACAAACCGGTTCGTGTTGCCACCTCACGGACGGCATACGCGGGCAGGGCATCGACCTGTTCACCAAGATCGCTCCTGAGATCGTGCCACCCAAAGGTCTGCTCCAGAAGTCGCGAACCAATTCCGGCAACAACGACCTCAGAAGCACCGGAACTTTCGCACGCCGCTTCCACCTTTGAGCTGATCACCATTTTCTGCTCTTCCCAGAATCCTGTAGCAATGGAGAGGACATTTGCCTCGCCAATCTCAGTATAATCAGAACAGACAACCCGTGAAAGACGCTGTAATGAAGAGTCACGGTCGTTCGCAGCACCATCAGCAGTCTGAACAGTGTATTCATCCTCGCTGATATGACCAAGTGTCAGATGGACATCGGCACTTGTAGCAAAGTGCTCGCTTGCAATCAACGTGCTTACGCCATCGATAGCCACGTCACGCAGTAGTGCCGGAACTGTGGTGCGCAGCAGACCGGTGTAGACTATATAACCAGCTTTCAGACGATCAAGATCAGTCATTCCTTTCAGGTCGTCAAATCGGGCCAAAGGCACTATGTCTGTTGTCGTGCTGCCCATATCCACTAGCACCGCATTTGGATAGAGTTCACGCAGATAGTCTGCTGAGGCAAGCCAATTGGCAGCGGCAAGTGATGGTGTCGCCCCAAGGTGGAACAGACCATCAGTTCCATAAAACTGCGCATCAGGAAGTGCACCGGAAACAGCATCAACAATGAATGCAATGCCCGCTGTTTTATCACAAAATCCATCTGCGAGTTCACCACTCATCACCACTGCCGCCTTTTCACCAGCATAGGCCGCAAGAATGTCACGTATCGGAGACTCTTTCCAGAGTGGACAGTAGTGAATGGCAACGCCACTATCATGAACGACCTTGAGATTTGCCCCACCCACATCTACACCAATCACGCTGAATTCACCGTCCCGTCAGGAAGAAACGAGACTGCGCCTTTCAGATGCACGTCATCCGGAAGCACACCATGTGAGGCATCAACGAGGAGTTGTGCAATCTCTTCCTCCATAATCTGAGCAATGCCAACGAGACTCGTTGTCGGGCGCGGATTCACATCAACAATGTAGGGCTTATCTGCAAGTACGATATCAACGCCCACATAACCCTGACAACCCAGCACGTCCATTGCCTGTGTTGCTGCAGAGATCAGTTCTTCGCGACGCGGGTGGTCGACCGGTGTTGTGCCACCACAGTATCGAAACCGACCTTCTTCTTCCCGGATGTCCTGACGATTTATCGCAAGGACCAAGGGTCTTGCACCGGAAAAACTCAGACAGGTATCACCCACGACTCTGCTGCCGATTATACTGACGCTCAGGTTTTCGCCCTCAATGAATTCCTGACCAAATTCGTCTCCGGCAGGAATTTCATCGGCACGTCGCATATGGAGACCGTCCACACCGGAAATTTTTTTGATCAGCCGCATGCCCTCACTCTGTTCTTTGGGAACAGAAATACCATGTGCTGCAAGAATTGCACCCGCTCGCTGTTTATTTGCACAAAGAGCTACATTCAGGCTCCCGCATCCAATATTTCGGGTATGATCCTCCACAATCTTTGTGAATTTTCCCAGAAGATTATCCGGCGCTATCACCAGACCAACATCACAATCCGGTGCAAGCCGGGAAAGTTCTGTGGCGAAATCACCCGACTCCGGGGAGACAACATCGTATCCGCAGCGCTCAAAACTTGAGCGGATGGTGCTGAGCATAGCAGCACCTTCCGGTGCAAGATTTGGATCATGAAAAACCGTATATTCAGCAACCAGTGCCTTCATTACCGATCTCATTAGTCACAAGAACGAATGAGAGTGCCGATCAGTGATCTGCCTAGGATCAAAATCAGCGTGTCAGGAGCAGAACCATTTACAATCTCCTGCGGTGAATTAACAGGTAGAAGATGAAACCAAAGATCCTCCTTACCAATGATGACGGCATCAATTCTGTCGGCATCTGGGCAGCGTATCAGGCACTTTCAGAAATTGCCGATGTTAGCATTATCGCTCCTTCAAGCCAGCAGAGTGCTGTTGGCCGCTCGCTCTCCATATTTGAGCCCATACGCGCAACTTCAGTCATAATCAATGGTGTAAACGCCTACTCCATCGGTGGAAAACCAACAGATTCAGTAATTATCGGATTGTATGGTCTTGAAATTGCACCGGATTTGGTGGTCAGCGGCATTAATATCGGCGAAAATCTCTCATTTGAATCAGTCATGACTTCAGGCACTATCGGCGCTGCCCTTGAAGCGTCCAATCAGGGCGTCCCGGCCATCGCGTTCTCTCTGCAGGTAGATGATCAGGGAGAGAAGTTTGACGACCCAATGTTTTGCGCACAGAACTTTGAATCATCACAAACTATTGTCCATGACATCTGTTCACGCATCTTAAAAGAGGGCTTTCCTGAAGCGACTGATGTTATCAATGTCAATATCCCGGAACATTTCACCGGAGAGTATGAGATTACCCATCTCGCGCGAAAACTTTTCAAAACTGGTGTTGAACAGCGCCATGATCCGCGAGGTCGTCCCTATTACTGGATCAACGGACCCCTCTGTGAAGACGCACCGGAAGGAACGGATGTGTATGCTGTGAATAGGGGGAACGTCTCTATAACACCACTGACTCTGGATTCAACAGCTCACACCGAGAAAGAGACCCTTTCTGCAATTTTCTGCAGAAAGGATAACTGACAAAAAATTATTCTTTTTTTTGTAGTATTACAACAGCATCGTCAATTGCCGCACAGACCCGCAGGTCAGTTTCATTTTCACGCACTGCCTGGAGAATAGCAAGCTCACTTCCATCACCAATCAGGCCCAGTGATTGTGCAGTTATTCTCCTGACGTATTCGTTTTCATCATGGAGAAGCGGCACAAGTTGCTCCTTTGCGCCACAGGCACCCATCTTCCCCAGACTTTTTGCTGCCATGTACCGTACATGATCTTTTTTGTCACCAAGTGTAGCAATCAGTGCCCAACAGGATTGCTCGTCACCAATCTCTCCCAATGCCTCCGCAGCCCGATATCTGACAACCCAGAGATCATCAGACAGGCAGGCAAGCAGATCTTTAACTGCAGGTGCTCCTACATCGATTAGATCCCTAGTCGCACGGGCACGCGTCTCTTTTTCTGTAGCATAAAGATCCTGTATCAACTCTTCAGTCATGAAAAAACCATCCAGTCATTGGTATGAGGTATGAAAAATCAAAGAAAATATGAGAAAAATATTGGAGAGTATCAGGCGTTCTTTCTGAACCAGACAACTTCTCCATTGAGAACCTTGTAGGCCCGGAGTTCTTTTACCTTGATCGCCTCAGGCACACTCTCAACATTTGCACCAGTCGGCACGAAGAGAATTGGCTGGTCAAAGTTGATCCCTGCTGAAGCCGCATTTTCTACGGACTGTACCATACCAGCAACATCGCCTTCAGTTACATCTGCATTCAGGCTGACACAGACAGGATAAGCAGTCTTGGTCCCAAAGCGTTTCCGGCTGACCTGATAATCAATTGCAACACCAGGAATTTCAGGTGCACGCTCAATCTGCCATCCAAGGTCAGGCGAGTACATTTTCTTCAGTTCTCTGTTGACAATCGTATGTGTGAAATCGGTTGATGATCCCATGGCTTAATTCACCTAGAGAATATGTACATTTTTTACGAATTTAAGTTTATCTTTCTCATCCTGAGGGTTTTCAAGGACAATCAAGGCAGAAAAATGCTATATTATGATAGAAATAAGATGATATTTCTCAATAGTTAACATTTTTATCTTACCACATTTTTCAAACAGCTCACTCCAAAAATGTCTAGAGAATGAAATGCAACAGAAAGTATCCTTACTACACTCCATCACCCGCTAGCACCAGAAAAAAGAACATGCAGATTCACCGAGTCTCTGCTGAAGTTAGTAAAAACATAACAAATGAACCAATTGATATTCACTTGAAAAACAAGATATTCGTGCCTGCAAAATCAAATAATGTACTATTTGCATGAGCATAGAGGGAAATCTACAATCTATGAATAAGGATTATGAATTGTAAGTGAAGACAATAAAAGAAGAAGCGCCCAGTACGGAATTCGAATCCGTGTCGCAGCCGTGACAGGGCTGCATGATAGACCACTACACTAACTGGGCATTTTTGCGTACGATCCACCAAAAGGATCCCGCCTCCCGGAATCGAACCGGGGACATCGCGGTAGCCGCGCGGTTACCCGACTTGTGGGTAAAACCAAACTACAGCCGCGCACTCTACCAGTCTGAGTTAAGGCGGGTTGGTGCTCTATAATATTATATTGACGAGTTATTAAAGATTATTATTTTGACCTGCATTTTCAGGAAAAACAGACAAAATACGGGTTATTCTGGATTTATTTTGATCAGTTCCCAGATGGTTGGGCAGACATACCTTCCATCGCCGCTTTAATCTGAGACTGTAGCTGTTCAAACTTACCCTTCAGCGCATCTTCCTGTTTCGCAAGTGACTTCACACGGATCTCAAGGGTCTCTGCTTTATCTGACAATGTCTCTGCAACGACTGCCTTATCTTTCTGTACCATCACTGAACCAACCGTCACAAAAACCTCAGCTTCATCAGCGGTTGCCTGAAGTTCCTCACCAGCACGTTTTGCATCTTTAATAGCAAGTTCATACTGTGCTTTCTGCTGTACAATTGACTGAAGCTGCTGTTGCACCTGCTGGAGCATCTGCAACTGATTCTGAACTTTTGGTGGAATGTTATTCATTGAACAATCTCCTGCATTTCTTCTGCTATACTAATAAGTCGTAACCATGTATTCAATGCTGCCCTTAGTGAGGCAAGATCATCTGAATACACCGTCAGAACAACGGCATTTTGGCCATCCATCTTTAGCGTTATCTCGCTTCTGCCAACATCATCATGTTCCGGACTGACCGCACAGAATATCTCTTTTGCATGTGGCGAAGTAAACCGAAACACTGCTTCATGCGCGTGCGGGGAGTCTGACAACATACTGTCTCCTCTGCAGACCGTCAAAAATCAGATGATTCTCCTGAACATCACTATCATAGGAGACCGGCAGATGAGGCTTAAAGGCATCTGCAATTTCACGATTTCCCGATCGAATACCTTTCTGAAGCGTACCTTCCCGGTTGATTAAGTCAAAAGAATTGATCGCACATTCCAGATAGGGTTCACCCCGAAGATGAACCTGCATGAGAAATGCCCGTCGCTCCTTCATACAAAAGATCACGCAATCATCTGATGTCAGAATGTCCTGAACAGAAGATTTACCGCGCGGTTTATACGTTCCGCCTAGTGTAAAAGCAAGATCCTTGGAAAAAGTCCGTAAAGAAGGTATAGGTTTTCGTGAAGTAGTAACGACCGTCATCGGGCCTTTACTTCTTTTATTCCTGCTCCACGCTCTTTGAAAAGAATACGGTGCCCACAGTAGGGACACCGCACATTAATGTCAATCTCGACTTTTTGTTTACAACGAGCGCACTTGTATCCAGCCAAGACTATCTCACGCCTCCTTCATAAGCAGGCGCTCAGTTGTCCGCTGAGCAACTTTATGTGCCGGAGTCTGCGGCGCATAGGCACCGCCTGCAAATTTAAATCCACACTTGCGGCATTCCCAGATGCCGGTTCCTTTTCGTGATACTGCTAAGGTATCACAGCTCGGGCAGAGGTGCTTTGCATTGGTGACTTTCTCGACTTCATTTACGCGTTTTCTGATGAAACGACCGTAACGTGGCCCAAATCTGCCCGCACTCCCGGTTATCCGGCCTTTTGCTCTCTGTTTACCTTTTTTGGCCATAGTATATTCCCCTGATGTGTCTGTATAATTTTGACGTTGGTAGATTTAACTCTAATCCAGTTTCCTGACATCACCATCGCCTTTGGTAAGACGGTTTATCATGTCATAGAAATCTTCCTGGATACCGGCAGGAATAACGCAGACGCAGATCCACGACCCGTCACCCTGCCATTCCTGTTTTTCAATTTTTGTCGAGGCCGCAATCTCCCCATATGCTTTTGGAGCATAATCAGAGGGTATTTTTATGGCGAACTTGACCTCGGCAAATTTGATAGGTATCAACGGGCGCAGTGCCTTTACTGTCGACTGCACCTGTTCATCAACACTCTTGAAAGGATCAATGCTAACCTTTGCTTCCTCCATCGCCATCTCAATACGCTGTGCAGGATGAGGGAAACCGTTCTGTGGATTAATCGCATTACGTGCAATAAATGCAATAACCCTGAGGCGCTTTTCCTCAGTCATCTGCCGTCGCTGTTCGGACGTCAGGTGGATTTCGCCCTTGTGAAGAATCCGCTCTGCAACCGGCTCAAACTCAGTGGTATCAAAAACCTTCAGAAGCGCCTCTTCAGACGCTTTTGAGGCTTTTGATGAATTTTCAAATACATAGAGTGCTGCTACGATATCTTCGATAGCAACGTCCTCACCACTGCGAAATTTTGCCGCACCTTCAGGATCCACAAGGAGCTCAAACTTTTCCCCATAACTCTCCAGACGTGCCACCACAGCCTGATCAAGGGGTATCATAAACGCTCACACTCCTTCAGTTTCTTCTTCTTCGATGTTGCTTACTTCGAATGCCTCAACGTAAACCACCACTTCTTCCTTTGGCATCTTGGCAAATTTCGCATCAGGTAGTTTCACAAGACCAATCTCCACGGTGTTCACATTGAACTTGCCCTCTGTTGCTGCATGCAGTGCCTTTAGTCCAAGAGGAATAGCACCACTACAGGTCATTGCTGCATCGTAATCCTCATCAAAGACCCGCATAACTGCCGGACGACCGGTCCCAATACTGGTCGCCCGGTATTCCAGAAGAGTGCCCGACGGATCTGTTTCAAACAGGCGTGGCACACCATCACTAATACCAGCAATTAAAAGTGCAGTTCCATACGGGCGAGCGCCGCCAAACTGCGTATAGGTCTGCATGTGGTCGCAGAGTTTTTTAGAGAGGGTCTCAATATCGATTGACTCGTTATACGAAACACGGTTGATCTGCGCCTCGACCCGGGCACGGTCCACCAAAGAGCGGGCATCCCCCACCAGTCCGGAAGAGGCCACCGCAATATGCTCATCAATCATGAAAATCTTCTCAATTGACGACTGCTCAAGAAGACGGGAACTCACCCGTTTGTCTACAATGAGTACCACGCCATCACTGCACTTGATTCCTACGGCTGTTGTCCCACGTTTCACGGCTTCACGGGCATATTCTACCTGGTACAGGCGCCCATCAGGACTGAAAACGGTAATTGCCCTGTCATATCCCATCTGTTGCTGCATTGGCTGCATATTTACTCCTCCATATCTTCTGGTACACAATAAAAATTATTCTGACTCATATTCTTACGGCGAACTACATCAACCTTTTTACCTTCACGTCTGATAAGAGTCTGCCCTTCAGAATTTGTCTCTTCCAGTATAGGTCCCATAACGGGCTGATTGTTTTTGATCACATCACGGAGCGTTTTTATCGTTCCGGAACTTTTCATTGGATGAATGGCCACCGATTCATCACCAACGGCAGTGACAGCGGCAAGGGCAGCCCCCAGATCATCTTCACCACCGCGAAGGCAGCGTACGATCAGAAAACCTCCCTCACAACTCATGACAGCCTGCCCAATTGAGACAGACCGCAAATCCCCAAAGAGTCCGGTAACCGCATCCTGCACGACATAATACATCTTTTTGGGATCAAACTCACGGTAACGGGGTTCGTATCGTGCCAGCACATACCGACGGTTGTCACGCAGCGTCGGAGGACGAACTTTTGCCATTATCAGATCACCTCTACCGGCACATGCGGATGCAACAGTGTGTCAACAGCCGAAAACGCCGCTTTGATTTCTGCATCCTCCATACCAAAAGAACGACACAACAGAGCAACTGCCCGTGGCGAGCGCAGGCCAAGATATGAATTTGTCCCAGAGCCCAACACCAGTGGGAAATGATGCTTCCGATGAAGGCGAAGAATGTCGTGATAGGCCCGGATGGCTCGTTGCCTTCGGTGCGAATGACGCCCCAGAAGCGAGTTTAATTCAATGGCAACGGCCACACCCCGTTCCGCTGTGTAGCGTGCGGTGATATGATCCAGCGTCCCGGTAGGCTGGCTGGCGAGACCATAAATAATGTTGACGCTTCCTGACTGCACAACACCCCGGAGTATACCAGCATCGCCAGCATATATCCCAACGAGATCGGCAGTCCTTGCGGCTTTTCCTGCATCGCGGATTGCTTTTTGCTGCGTTTCACCGACGATACACGTTATTCGGGCGACGGGGATTGCACAGTCTTCGGGAAAAGCCCCTGTGTACTCAGCAACAATACTGTCAAATCCCAGAGCTTTTGCTTCAAGAGCAAACCGCCGCAGCGAGGTATCACCTGCAGGGGCAGGAATAACGTGAGCATCAGTGCAGGAAAAGGCAGGAATCGTCATAAAATCATCAAACAAGAGAGAGGTTCTCCCCATAAGAGTATAAAGGTCTGCTATCCA
>Ga0222639_1000242_pt1 | contig 25861 bp, 25 predicted proteins | sample AntAcemetagen185_FD_179863 | JGI IMG/M metagenome (GOLD analysis project Ga0222639, IMG submission 179863) | Saline water microbial communities from Ace Lake, Antarctica - #185 | ecosystem: Environmental > Aquatic > Non-marine Saline and Alkaline > Saline | place: Antarctica: Ace Lake...
ATTTGAGTCAGTTCGACCAATTTTAGGAAACGAAATGTGGTTGTTAATTATTCGAGCGATACTGGTCAGATAGGGTCTGACCTCAGTTGGCATTTCAGCCAATTTGGGCTTAGTTTCGGATAAAACTGCCATATTTTGAGATTTTATTTCGTAGATATACCTTCCGGTATGTCTTTGTAAATCATTCTCTTGGGTGGGTAGGTGGATGGATCCAACCTGGCACAATTAGATCCTTAAGGTAAAGATAAAAATGACGAAAGTGATTAACTTTCAGTTGAAATTCCCAAAACGGTTACGAAGAAATGTGGAAGTTTTAAAGTACTGAATATCCCACTTGTTCTAAGAACGGATCCAGACCAAGGGCGAGAAACGGATCAATGAGGTACAGGTTGAACAGACCGACAATCAGCTCCTCAAAGAACGATCCGATATAAAATACTGAAAGCAACAGGAGTGTCATCACCGCAATCAGAATCGGAATACCGGGGAAGGACCGGGTGATTAGCTGATCAAGGTTTCTTCCCGGGCGCACCATCTTCGTCTCGGTGGTCACTTCACGTGCAATTCGTTCTGCTGCATTATGACGATTGCCTGCCAGCATCTGGTGGGCACTGTCGGGAAATCCAGTGATTTTATTATTTTCATGAATGGTTTGATGGAGTCTGCCAGTTGAGACTGCCCTCTACGAGAACCGGGGAGCAATTTTGTGATTTTCTTGTGGGGGTTTCGGGGAGATCTCTCTCGTATTTATTACACCAAATGGAAAAACCAAACAAAAGTTACAAATTTCAAAAAAATTTGACCTCAGATTTATATCTAATCGAAAGCATACGCTATACGAAGACCATTGATCCTACAAATTACCAATTGATAGGAGAAATGACTTTGAAATTTAGAATTATTTCGGAGAGAGTTATTGATGGTCCTTCTAAAACACCAGCTCTCTTCATTGCGGCAAGTCTCAAACGATTAATAATTCCTTTATCTGTCCGTAATTGTTTTTTCAAGTCTGTTTTGAGAGTTGTTGAGTAATAATTTTCTACGGCATTGTTTGTGGCAGGGGTGCCTGGAAAATGGTGAAATGCCGTTAAATACTCAAAATCATACACTATCTGTAAAAATCTCTTATTTAGCTTATTCAACTGCTTACTATTGAGTTTATCTTCGTCAACTGTATCAAGAAATTCCCTCATTTCCGTCATATTCTTCATTGTTTCATCCAACGAATTTAACGGCAGATTTTCCTGATTTCTCCTACGGTCTAGTTCCATCTCATGTAAAAAATCTCTGAATTCATTACGTTTTTCCTTTTTCCAACTATTATTGACGGGTAAATTATTCTTCAGTCTGAATTCTTTTTCCTCTAACAAATTTTCAAGGTAAGAGATCTCAACTGTACGATTGTAAAATATGTTCAAAAATTTGTATTTCACGAATTCCTAGTAGATCGTGCAGTTTTTCGGAAATTCACCGATTACCAATTTATTTTCATGAAAGAGACATTTTTGATGAATGAAGTTTTGACCAAATATCTCCTGGAAAATTCCGTTATACCGTCGATCAAGGTCTGTGACCATAAAAGGACAAATATTTTCGTCATAAACACCAGAAATGAAATTTTTTATCGTTTCGTTATCTTTTGAATCAGCGAGTTTTTCAAGAATTGGACGTTTTGTTTCTCCGTCAAGTAATGTTAACCGGTATTTTTGTGATCTGCCTCTTTTTGGGTGCTGTTCATCATAATGCAAAATAGGCATTTCACCTTTTATTTCCATGAGGGGAATCTCGATTTTAGAGAGATAATCAGCATATAACTCTGCAAAATAATCTTTTCCATGTGGAATTAGGAATTTAGAAATTTCTGCGATTCCTTCATAAGACACATTTTGATCGCGGCACATTAAGGCAAATGAAGCGAAAAAAGCTTTTATTTTGGATAGTAAATCTGTCCAGATATATTTTGATTCTTCCTGATTTGACTGACAGTTTGGACACTTATATTTCCCAATTCGAATTGAGCCCAAATTTTTCTTTGAATATGTATTAAACCCATTATGGACCATTTGAGTTCCACAACTATTACATATAGGGTTTTTTACACTTCGGAATACTGAGTTGCTATCGAAAATGTATTCATTGGAAATATCACCCAATACATCTCTGATTAAATTGTCATTTCTTGTGCCAGATATTTTCGTTTGAATTTGTACCATATCTCTTCAATATGATATTGGTTGTACAGATACGTCTTATTATCTATTTGGAGCGAATTGGTACAATATACTATTTCATAACTGACTTTACCGACAGTGCCATCTGGTGGACCGTCATCCGGTGCTGCCCTTCAATATCCTCAGCAATAGTCGCTGCTGAGGCAAGAAGCGTATTATTACTCCCAATCCCTTCCAAAGCATTCAGAGCATCAAGACGGGAACTTCCTTCAAGTTTAACCAGACTACGCACGCCGGCTTCGATATGCCGGTCATACATGACTTCTGCTGTTATTACCTTTGCATCCTGCAGGGCTGAGGAAACAATTGTCTTAATATTCTTCCCTTCGGTTGCTACCGTTGGTATAACCTCCACCCCAAGAATCGAGGCCAGTTTCGGGTAATCGATCACCAGACCCTGTTTTTCGGCTTCATCTGAAATATTTGCAGAGGCGATAACAGGGATCTGATACTCAGCAACCTGTAACAAAAGATAGAGATTGCGTTCGAGATTGGTCGCATCAAGCACAACGACCAACACATCCGGAGGATTTGTTTCAAGAAGACGACGAACCTGCACTTCCTGTTCGTCGCTGCCGTCAAGGGCATAGATCCCAGGGAGGTCAATAATTTCAACCTGTTCCCGTGCAAAACAGACTTTCCCGGAGAGCATATCAACGGTAGTTCCAGGAAAGTTTGAAATCTCTACACCGAGACTGGTAAGCTGCTGAAAAATGAGTGATTTCCCTACATTGGGGTTACCAAGAAGTGCTATCTTCACGCTATTTTCTCCACAGAAACTGCAGCGGCAACAACTGAGGAAAGTGCAACTTCGCTTCCTTTGATCTCTACCAGGATCGTACCATTCGGAAGTTTACGAAGAACACGGATCTCTTCGCCAGGAACAATCCCAAGGTCATTGAAACGCATAATTCGTCCCTTCCCGGCATGAACACCCAGAACTCGTAGTACTTCGTTCTCTTCTGCCTCTGTCAACTTGTGCTCACAGGAAGTCTCAGCAAGACACAGGCCCAGTCTTCTCTGCCTGTGGCAGGGCGCCGTGTGGTTAAGATAAGCACTTAAGCGGCTGATCGTCTCATCTGAAGCCTCGTGTTCCAGGGCACATGCCTCACGGTCGGCACGCTCTTCATCCATACCCAACATCTCAGACAGAAATGATTGGAGAACTGTGTGCTTTTTTAGCACACAATCCCCAATAGCACGTCCCTGATCAGTCAGCACCATTCTTCCATCGGCACCCAGTATTATATCTCCTTCTCTTTCTAAAATCAGCAATTCGTGGCGGACTTTTTCCACCTCACGGTCAAGCAGAACTCCGACTTTTGCAAGGGCGGCGGCGTCTGTTGAGATGATGTTTTCCCGCAACAGTGCTTCCAGATAATCTTCTCTGTCAGATTGATCCACGATATTAACAAATCTCCTCAGATTCGTAAAGTTAGGTTCGTCCAACATCTACATAACAATGATGACACCCTTTTTCGGAACATTTACAGAGACCGAAATCTTGCCTTCCAAAATGGAGCGGAAGGTTAGACCATTACTCTCCATCAGATTGTGGAGCATCATGGGCAAACCATGAGAACAGAAGAGCAATAAAGAGAATGACCACCCCTCCAAAACATGTCATCTGAAATCCTTTTACAATGAGTGGCACAACAAGAGTATGTATGGCAGTTGAAGCAATCGTCTCCCGTGCTGCCATACTATAGGTAACAGCGGCAAAGGTGACCTGAAACAGAGCTATTCCAATGGAAGACCCAGTATTTCTTATTGTCATCATCAGCCCGGATACCATACCCTGTTCACCTTTTGGACTATACCCAAGCACCAGAGAGGAATTTGCTGTAATAAACATCCCAACAGCAACCCCCATTAGCACCAGTGAGACCAGAATAAACCCTTGGCTTGTCACAGTACTGTATGTTGAAAACAGTAAAAACACAAAAGCAAGAAGAACAGTCACAATAATACAGAGGGGACGGGCCCGGTATTTGTCAGCGAGAATACCAGCCACAGGACCCCCGGCAATCATCGCAAGTGATGGCGCAAGCAACACAAGCCCTGCTGTTGCTGTCGAAAGTTCCCGTACATACTCGAGATAGAATGGCAAGAGAAAAATGATGCCGGCATAGGCAGCCATCACCAGAGCACTTGCGAGATTTGCAAAACCAAAATTCTGGGATTTGAAGAGAGATAGATTGATCATCGGATGTGGACAGTGCCATTCATGCCTGACAAAAAGCACCAACCCAACTCCACAGAGAAGTGTCCCTCCAAGAATAGGCAGTGAATTCCACCCAAGCTGCATGCCCATGTTTAAAGCGAAAAGGCCGGAAGAGAGAACAACCAAAAAAAACAGTGTCCCAGTGTTGTCAAAGGATTCTTTTACAGTTACTGGTTGGTCAGATGGCACTAACACATATCCCAAAACAATGGCACAGAGAGCTATAGGAACATTGACAAAGAAGATCCAGTTCCATCCCACATACTCTGTGAGAAATCCACCAATCACAGGTCCCGCAGCAAGTCCCGCTGAGGCCATAACCGTAATAACTGAAAGCCCTTTTGCCAGATGTTGCCGAGGCAGATAGATGGCAACCATCGCCGCACCAACTGAACTGAGCATCGCTGCACCCAGAGCCTGCACCACACGAAAGGCAAGAAGATACATAAGTGAACCAGAAATTCCACAGAGAAACGAACCGCTTAAAAAAACAATAAACCCTATGAGAAATATTTTTTTGTAACCGCTACGATCAGCGCATTTCCCAAAAGTCAGTGTAAAACTGCAGAGTACCAGCAGGTAGATCAGCACAACCCAGCTGATCATTGAGGTGGAGACCTGGAAATATTTGGCCATAGTAGGGAGGGCAATATTTACAATGGTAACATCCAGTGTCCCCATGAAACCTGCAAGTGAGATTACTATCACCATTAGTAAATTGCGTCCCCCAAACGCCTTATTTTGTGGATTTTCGGCAGATTTTGGCGATGAATTTATAATATCACTTCCTGTTTTGAGATATTTTCATTTCAAATCCAACCAATTTTCCGGCAATTAAAGTGACCCAGGTTTCACAAAAGCTCGAAAAGCGGACCCATTTTGCTTCAGGTATGAAGACACTATCATTATCCAAATATAGCGTCTGAATCGTAATAGTATTTTTGAGCAGTTTTCTTTCTAAACCTTCCAAAAATTCACTCTTTTGAAAAAACAAATGATTTTGAGAAATTCAGGATGAAAATACTGTAGTTTTCCCACTCACGGGTTGTTTTTTTAAATATTTTTTTCCTTTTCCCGGTTAGTACACTGTACTGTCCCTGCCGCACTCTGTTTTTTTGGCTGCATACGACATGAAAAAGAGGTCCAAAATTCTGTTTTTTCTCTCATTTATTTGTCATCTGGCATTGAAAAATCTCATCAATTCGTTATTTTTATCAACGGAAAAACCATAATCTTAAGATATGGTCATGAACAATGACGGTGCAGCACAACAAAAGCTGGGCCTTCTGATAATTGCCATTTCACTTGCAGCTTTTATGGCAGCACTTGACGGCACTATCGTAAATATCGCTCTCCCTGACATCTCAGAATATTTTGGTGCCTCAACCAGTAGCATCAGCTGGGTTTCAACCGCCTATCTGCTCGTACTGACCTCCTGTGTATTGATATTCGGGAAAATTTCTGACATTATCGGTTACAGAAAAATCTTCCTTACAGGATTCATCGTATTCACAGTGGGCTCATTCTGCTGTGGATATTTACCGGAACTTTTCGATTCATTTGGCATGCTGATTGCAGCACGGATTCTTCAGGGCATAGGAGGTGCTATGATCTGTGGAATCACGTTTGCTATGGTCTCAACATTTTTTCCTAAAGAAAAAAAGGCCAAAGCGATGGGGATTACTGTCACATTCGCTTCACTGGGGACAGCAATTGGTCCAACAATCGGTGGGTTTCTGACAGAATATCTCTCATGGAACTGGATCTTTTACATCAACGTCCCCGTGGGAATCTGTGCCATACTCCTTGGAGGATATGTAATACCATCGTCTCCGGCACGGACCGGTGGAAAGTTTTCATTTGACTATAAAGGGGGTATCCTGATGTTTGTCGGTATGTCCACACTGATCTATGCCATGACCACCGGTTCCTCAGCCGGATGGACGTCTCTTCCAATCATTGGTTCATTTCTGATCTGTGTTCTCGCCTTTGGATATTTTATTATTAACGAACGCAGAGTATCTGACCCACTCCTCGACATTAGTCTCTTTAAAAGTAGAAATTTCCTTTTCGCAAATATTTCCCTTGCAATATTGTTCTTTATTTTTGGGGGCATGAACTTTTTAATGCCGTTTTATCTCCAGTATGTTCAGGGATACAGCGTCGCTGCTTCCGGACTTATCTTAACAGCACTCTCGCTTGCGATGATGATAAGTGGCCTTCTCTCAGGAATGCTCTATAACAAAACAGGGAGCCGAAAACTCTGTATTACAAGTGCCATTTTGATGGTGTTGGGATACTTCCTTCTAACCAGAATTTCAGAATTATCTACACTTCTTTATATTGTCCTGACCCTGTTCATTATTGGATTCGCCCTAGGATTCTTTATGACACCAAATAACAATCTCGTCCTTAACATGTCCCAAAAATCACAACAGGGAATGATATCAAGCCTCTTGACCCTTGAGCGAAACGGTCCGATGACAATAGGCATTGCCTTTTTCCAGCTTATATGTGTGCAGGCCATGCTGGATCTCGCGAAGAATAACAATGTCATCACAGATACCCCCATTGACATTAAGCTCCACCTTCTTTCAGCAGGTTTTGATCTGACATTCCTTGTGGCGTTGATCTTCGCCGTTGTGATACTCATTCTGACATTAATCACCCGCGAGGAAATTCATCCCGATCACCAAAATGATGATGAACTGGCTTCAGAACCAGTTCTAATCTAAAAATTACACAAAAATTTTCCTTTTCTTAACATTATAATCAACGTGAAACCACTCTTTCTTCACTTCAGAATATTTCAGTAGAATCCTGAAAGCATCAGATCTGATGCCAAAGGATTTGGAGTGATATCAAAGATGCATTCTTCGTTGAATTTTCTGGTTCTTCTCCATTTTTCTGAAAGTTAGGACTATCCAAAAAGGGAAAATAACTAAGAGAATAACCTCCAATTGTGATGATATGTCCAATAAACATTACAACTGGAGGGAATGCATTCCTGCATTCTCATCTATTTTCTCATTTGTGGGCTTTAAGATTATTGATCTGGAAGAGTCAAAAGAAACGCTCATTGTCACACTGGATGCAACAGAATTACCAAGATGTCCTAAGTGCGGTGAATTATGTAATCGATATGATGATGTCTATATCAGATCCGTCAATGACTTTCATCTTTCCATTTTTTCCTGTCGGATTCAGTTCCCCGCACGCCAAATCCGATGTAAATGTGGATACCGGGGTAACCAGTATCTTGATTTTGTCCATCCATATTCGCACTGTACCAAACGATTTGAAGACTATATTGCGATGTTATGTTCCAAAATGACAATTTCATCTGTTTCTCAGGTTATCGGCCTTGACTGGAAAACAGTCAAGAGAATCGATATAGCACATATTCTTGATTCTATTCCCTCTTTGGATTCAATTACTCCCGTCAATATAGGCGTTGATGAGGTAGCATACCAAAAAGGGCACAAATATCTTACAGTTGTCAGGGATTTAGATCTCAAGGCAGTTATCTGGGTTGGGATTGACAGAAAAACAGAAACAATGAGCAAATTCTATGCAGAACTGGGGCCTGAGAAATCAAAAATGATTGAAACCTGTTGCATGGACATGTGGGATCCCTACATCAATAGCACTAAAGAACATACGGACGGCAAAATCATCTTCGATAAATTTCATCTGGTCAAAAAAATGAATGAATTCCTGGATAAAGTCAGAAGAAGAATCTTTTCTGAGGCCGATCCTGAAACCAAACTCAAAATGAAAAGAAAGCGATTCCTAATTCTTCATAAGGGAAGTAATCTTTCTGAAAAAAATGTTGAATCACTGAATGAGTTGCTAGACCTAAATGAAGTATTGATTAAAGCGTATTTGCTAAAAGAACAATTTTTGGACATTTTTGATTCAGACAATCGGCACTGTATGCCAGTATTGAGGTTAATTCAATGGATGGACAATGTTGAAGAGTCAGAAATTAAAGAGTTTTTCCCGTTAATTAAGACAATTAAACGACATTTTGAAGGAATTGCAAATTACTTTGATTTTGGATACACAAATGCAGCAAGTGAAGGTTTCAACAATAAAATTAATGTCATAAAAAGAGCTGCTTTTGGATTTAGGGACCTTGATTACTTTATTTTAAAGATTAGGCAGAGTTGCGGATTTAAGCAGATCATCAGATAAATTTCAAAGAATCGATAACGTCTTCAAAGTTACGAAAAAGACATCAGATCAACAATCGTCAAATCCATTCGATTATTAGCAAGGGAGGGGGACAAGCCCCCCCCTTGAACCCGCTCCCGCCTAGGATAGGTCACCGAAGGGGGAGCGAGCCCCCTCCGGCTCCCGGGTGTTGTGTACATCGCGACAAATTAATTACAAATCTGGGTGATCAGAAAAGTGGAGAAGAGTCAATTTTCTTATGCTGAAATGATAATATTCAGTAAGAACTATCTCATTCGTGTTCAAAATAAACGAGAGAATATTTACGCCAAATGCTCTCAACAGAGAGATTTTCAGCGTTTTGTTCATTTTCCGAACCCGTCTGAAGATACATATAATACTATCTTCATCATTATACCTCACATGAGGAAAAAGGCTCCTGGGTACTTCAACTGGAAACGGCTATACAATCAGTCTGATTACCTTCAATCTGATCACATCTGCTGCGATTGTCAGTATCAGAACATTTCCCACACAGGGAGTTTTGGGATGGCAATTAATCATTTTTACGCTCCTTGCAATTGTGCTGTATTTGATCCCGGCGTCACTTATTTCAGCTGAACCTGCAACCGGCTGGCCACAGGAAGGTGGTGTGTATGTCTGGGTAAAACAGGCGTTTGGTGAGAAATGGGGATTTACCGCGGTCTGGCTTCAGTGGTTTCAGATGACCATTGGTTTCATTAGTGTTCTCACGTTTATCGCCGCCACCTTAACCTATGTCTTCAGCCCTACACTCGCCAGCAACAAATTCTATGAATTTGTGATAATCGTAATCGTCTGGTGGGGTATGACCTATCTCAACCTGCATGGTATGAAAGCCTATGCACGTATCAGTTCGATCTCGGTTGCCATCGGAACATTCATCCCGGCAGCGGTGCTGATCGGTGGCGGACTCTGGTATATTCTGGCAGGAAACCCGGTACAGCTCACCCTTACACCAACAGCCGCAGACCTAATTCCTGACTTTTCACAGATTCAGAGCCTGGTACTGCTCGTGACATTTGTCTTTATGTTTATCGGCATTGAGATGACGGCAACCCATGCCCGCGAGATAAAAAATGTGACCCGGAACTACCCTCTGGGAATTCTGGTCGTTGGCCTAATTATCGCCGGGATCAGTATCATTGGTTCACTGATTGTCGCCATGCTCGTTCCGGTAGGAAACCTCAACCTTCTGGCGGGCATTATGCAGACTTTTGTAGTCATATTCAGCACACCCGGCTTAGGCTGGCTGGTAGCACTCTTTGCCTTTTTCATCGCTATAGGCGCAATTGGTCAGGTTTCGACCTGGATTCTTGGACCGGTACGGGGTCTTTCTGTGACAGCCCGTGAAGGTACCCTGCCCCCAATCCTTCAGAAGACAAACAAAAACGGAATCCCAGTCAACATGCTTATTCTGCAGGGCATCCTCATCACCTTCTGGGGAGCAGTCTATGTCATTCTTCCGGGTGATGTCAACAGTTCCTTCTGGATGCTCTTTGCTCTGACTACCTCCGTTTACATCGTAATGTATTTCCTCATGTATGCCGCTGCCATAAAACTCAGATATACCCATCCAGAAGTTCCCCGTGCCTTTAAAATTCCAGGAGGAAAAATCGGGATGTGGGGTGTGGCAGGATTTGGTTTTGTGGCGATGGCTTTTCTCTTCCTTCTGGCACTCCTTCCCCCCAGCCAGATTATCGAAGATGGATTCCTTGGATTTGAGGCTTTCATGATCATTGGGACCATCGTTGTCGTTGTCGTTGTCGTTGTCGTTGCCATTCCACTTCTCATCTACCGAATGCGAAAACCCGAATGGAAACTTACCAATCAGCCAGACGACACAACAGAGGTGATTTGATGGAGAAGTGTACGAAATACCGGTCAGATGAACCGATGTTGATGCTATCCAAACCTGGAGATGAAATCATATGAAACCTGAAACTAAAGAGCAAAATCCTGATACGTCCCTGAAGGCGACCGGAGATCTTCAGGTGGACGCCCTTTTCCTCGGCCCAAAGTCTGAAAACCGAGATTATTTCAGACAAATTCTGGACTTTCTTATCGAAGAACACATGCACTGGCGCCGCAATTTTCATCCCGAAGATCGCACAGTTACTGAACCACGCGACCGGCGCAGTGAAGACTATCAGATAACTCTGGACAGGACCACAGAGGTGCTTCTCGAGCTTTCATCAAAACTGAAGCAGACCTCCATGCCATGGTTTTCAGCAGGATATCTTGGCCATATGAACAGCGACACACTCATGGTGGCAAACCTCGCCTGCATGGCAACGACCCTTTATAATCCCAACAATTGCGCTTATGAAGCATCCACAGCAACAACACCAATGGAAATTGAGGCCGGAGAAGACATGGCAACGATGCTGGGCTATGACCCGGCAACCTCATGGGGGCACATCACCTGTGATGGCACTATTGCAAATTATGAGGGACTTTGGCTTGCCAGAAATCTCAAATCATTTCCACTCGCTGTTAAAAAGATTCACCCTGATCTTGTTCAGGGTCTTGGAGAATGGGAACTTCTGAATCTACCGGTACCAATAATTCTATATTTGATAGACAAGGTAAAAGCAGCAGATGTTTTTGATGAGGTACGCAATGAATCAGCACGGGGAAATGGCGCAGGAACCGGAAAACTTGGTGTAGTCCTCGTTCCGCAGTCAAAGCACTACTCTTGGGTAAAAGCAGCTGATGTGCTGGGAATAGGCCAGAAAAATCTCGTTGCGGTGCAGGTCGACAACCACTATCATATGGATGTCGGAATCCTCAGAGAAACAATTGAGAGCTATATCCGACAACAGATCCCAATTCTCGCTGTAGTAGGCGTTCTTGGAACAACAGAAGAGGGAGCTATTGATAAAATCGATGAGATTGCAGCACTTCGTGACGAATACGAAAAAAAGGGTATCTCGTTCTATTTCCATGTGGATGCTGCCTATGGGGGATATTCCCGGTCACTCTTTCTGGATGAGGACAGTCAGTTTATCGGGTATGACAAACTGTGCAAACGGCTAAAGGATGATGGCATCTTTGTACATGAATCCTCCTGGCCTTCAAAGGACATATATGAGGCCTATAAAGCAGTCCCCTCAGCTGATTCCATTACAATCGACCCTCATAAAATGGGTTATATCCCTTACGCAGCGGGGGGAATTGCTATCAAAGACAAAATGATTCTGGATCTTATCTCCTATTTTGCCGCGTATGTATTCGAACCGGGAGAGGGAGACGCTCCGACACTGCTCGGCAGTTATATCATGGAAGGTTCAAAGTCTGGTGCGATGGCAGCCTCGGTTTGGGTAGCCCATCGGGTTATTCCCCTGAATATTACCGGTTACGGACAGATTATCGGGAGAAGTATCGAAGGGGCACAGATGTTTTCAAAGGCCCTTGAGAGAACAAAAACCATCAAAGTTGCAGGCCGGGAATTTCTGCTTGAACCTCTCGTCGAAGCGCCGGACTTTAACATCGTCATCATGGCCCTCAATGAAAAAGGAAACACTAATCTTGAGATTATGAACGCCCTAAACGAGAAGATTTACGACGAGGCTTCATATGTCAGTGGTCCGGTCTTCAAAAACGACTGGATTACTTCAAAGACGGATCTCAGTTATGCTGATTATGGCGATGCTCCAAAGGAATTTACAAAGCGCCTGGGGATTCCTGCCGAGGAATGGGACCGGGTGAAATCGGTCTATGTTCTCAGACTCTGTATGCTCAATCTATTCATTGCCCACGCCCAGCATCTTGATGTTGTCTGGAACACGTATCTGGATATTCTAAAGGAAAAACTTGATGAGATTATCAGGACAACGACTTTATAATATTCTTCCAAAGAGTGAACAGAATAGATTTCACCTTTTTTCGATTTTTATCAACTATCCAATACATCAATTTGAAGAAAGTAACGTTATCAGGATGGCTTCATGACGAACAAAAAAAACCGTTCCGGAACAGAAAAAGCCGGAGATATGAATTCGATTGCCAAGACCCTGTTTGCACCGGTCTATCCAATGATTGCAAAACAGGCAATCCAACGATTTGGCATCACAACAGGAACATGCATCGATCTTGGCAGTGGCCCGGCATCCCTTTCCATCGCGATAGCAAACGCTTCAGATTTGCAGGTTATCGCCCTTGATCTCTCTGAAGAGATGCAGGATGTTGCGGCGAAAAACATCAAAAATGCCGGTTTAACAGACAGAATTCTCCTCATGAACGGAGATGTCCATGCAATTCCGCTTCCGGATGATACCGCTGATCTTATCGTAAGCAGGGGATCGATGTTTTTCTGGGACGACATTCACTCGGCATTTCGGGAAATTTACCGGGTTTTAAAGCCCGGTGGAGGCACCTATATTGGCGGAGGCTTTGGTGATCAAAAACTACGTGATGAGATTGCAGCAAAAATGTTTGCGAAAAATCCTGACTGGAAAAAGATGAACCAAAACAATATGTCACCGGATAACCGGGATCGATTTGCCAGAATGCTTAAGGAGATTGGGGTGCCGGATTATGAGATTATTTATGGTGATGAGGGATTCTGGATTGTCCTCAAAAAGGAACAACCCGGAGCAATTGTCTGATGTAATTTAGCCCATTTAATATGATGCTTTAATCATTAAATAGCCAAATCAACAATTTTACAGCCACTTCTATGTTCGCCAGAATACTACTCCTGTAGTTGTAAACACCAACTCTCAAATTATAGTTAAATCCAAAACATGCCATAGAAACACAACTGGAAAACTATACTATCTATCAGGTAACACATTGCTGGTATGAAAAGTCCCTTCCATATTATGCTGATTCCCACACTCGGTTGCCCGGCAAACTGTAAGTACTGCTGGAGTTCTGAAGAAGGATCACCGATGATGAGTCTCGAAACCGTCCGGAAAGTGGTCGAATGGCTCAAAGAATTTCAGGACGAACAGGTTACAGTTACCTTTCACGGTGGCGAACCACTTCTCGCCGGGCCGGATTTTTACCGTGAAGCCCTGCCGATGATAGCAGAGGGCGCTGCCCATCTCTCGCCCACCTTTGCTATTCAGACTAATCTCTGGAAGATGACGCCGGAACTTGCGAAAATATTTGCCGCGTACCAGGTTCCCATCGGTTCAAGTGTCGATGGTCCCCGGGCAATCAACGACATCCAGAGAGGAGAAGGATACTTCGATAAAACCATGGCGGGATGCAGAATCGCCCGGGAAAACGGACTGGGCGTAAAGTTCATCTGTACCTTTACCTGCGATTCAGTAAAGCAAAAAGACGAGATCATAAGCTTTTTTCTCCGAAACGACCTGACATTAAAACTCCATCCGGCCCTCCCATCCCTGCGTGACAGGAACCCGGAACGCTGGGCTCTTGCACCTGAAGAGTACGGAAAACTTCTGCTCTACCTGCTGGATCAGTCGCTGGAACACCTCAATGATATCGATATCATGAATATCAACGATCTGGTCAAATGCGTCTTCACCCGCCGGGGAAACGTATGCACCTTCGCAGACTGTATGGGAAGCACCTTTGCCATAGGCCCTGACGGAAACATCTATCCCTGCTACCGGTTTGTCGGCATGGATGAATACGTGATGGGAAACGTTGCAGACCGCCCGACCAGAGAAGAGATGGCAGCAACAGAGGCGGGAAAGCTCATGAACTCATTCCGGGAATACGTAGATAAGGAATGCGCCGAATGCCCCCACATTACCTACTGCCGGGGAGGATGCCCATATAATGCCATTGCACCGTCAGGCGGGACAATTACCGGCGTTGACCCTCACTGCCCTGCCTATAAGATGATCTTTGATGAAATTTCAAAACGCCTGAATCAGGAGATGTATGACGCACCGATCATGGAAAAACGGCGAAGTCGGGCACGACCTAACCGGAATGAAAAACCCGGCGTGATGGCACTATTACAGAAACTGACCATAGATTAACCAACAAGGGGTTCTTTTCTTTTTTGCCGCCGGACCTACAACATTCCATACCTATTTGCTCGTGTACGTAAGACCAGTACTGTAAGGAGTCAAAACCAACAATATGCCCTATAACCGACACCGTCCAGTACTTTACGGCCTTTTCGCTGCGGCGCTCTTCGGGACATCCGCACCGATCACCAAAGTTCTGACAGCATCAGTTGACCCGGTTGCGCTTGCTGCGCTGGTCTATCTGGGAAGTGGCGTCGGACTGATACTATTCCATTTCATCTCTTCATTCCGCCGCAACGTCAGGATGGCCAGGGCACCTATGGTCTCCCGTTCAGATATCCCCTGGCTGGCAGCATCGACCATCTTTGGCGCAGTCCTCGCCACCGTCTGCCTGATGTACAGTCTTCCCGGCACACCAGCGGCGACAGCATCGCTGCTTTTAAGTTTTGAAGGTGCTACGGTTGCATTCGTCGCCTATATTTTCTTCCATGAATATATCGGACGGCGGGTGGCAGGAGCACTCGGACTCGTCACAATTGCCTGTATGCTCTTAACCTACAGCTCGGACGCTCCGTTTGGCATTTCGCTTTCCGCAGTCGGCATTCTGCTTGCAACAGTCTTCTGGGGTTTTGATGTCAATTTCTCAAGACAGATTTCAGCCCGTAACCCGGTGGTCGTTGTTGCCATCAAAGGACTCGCCGGTGGGATTATTCTGACAGCTCTCACCCTGATTCTGGGTCAGTCCTTTCCATCATTTAACCTTGCTCTTGCAGCGATGTTTGTCGGTCTTCTCACCTACGGTGGTCTGATGACAATTATGTACCTGCTCTCAATTCGCAGTCTTGGATCCTCGCGGGCAGGTCTCCTGTTTGCGACCAATCCAATCTTTGGTGTAGTTGTCTCCTGGCTGATTTTCAGAGACATTCCCGGCATTCTTTTTGTGGTCTCACTGTTCTTTATTATTGTCTCAATCTATGTACTTGTCACCGAGAAACACGTGCAGAGACACCGCCATCCCCCAGAAATTCACAACCATCCACACCGGCATGATGATCTTCATCACGATCACATACATTCACCGGAAGATCCCCCCGTCCCGCCACATGGCGTCCACTCTCACATGCATGAGCACACAGAGATTATTCACACGCATCACTATGTCCCTGACATTCATCACCGGGACCCGAACAACGTGATAAAAGAAGAAAGCACCCGGAAATAACAAATTCCGGAACGTTTACCGGTTTTCCTTACGCCACTTTCCGATGGCATAACGAATCCGGGGAATATTCTGCTCATAATGAACACCCAGTGAAGAGAGGGTATACGGGAGATACTGTGGAATCATCGCCAGACCCGTTACGATTTTATCGCCGGCATGTTTCTCCATGCCAAAAACAGAGCTTTTTGCCTGTAGCACATCCTCAAGAAACGATGCAGAATCGCCCCCATCAGCAACCGTCACAACCCGTCCGACATCATACCAGAGATGTGCGTCCGTTCCTCCGGTTCCGGCAAGACCAAGCTTTCCGGCAAGACGTATCGCCTGAAGATTTGTCTTCCGGCTCATTCCCCCACAGATAACCTCCAGTCCGTCCAGTCGTTCGAGCACCTCGCTTCTGAGATATCCCCGTTCCCAGCACCGTCCAACGCCCTTGTTAAAAAGATAATAGCCATAGGGATGAGCCCCGGAGACCATGCAGTTTACTCCTTCACAGCTATCAAGAATACCTTCAGTATCAAGACGGATGGCAAGATACGGGCTTTTACGCTGTGCCGGTTTTATGTGACGGGAATACCACTCCTCCATCTCGGCGGCATCAAAAAAATAGACAAGAATATGTGGCCCGTCTGCTGCACTCACCTCAATACCAGGAATTACGGGGACGGATGACGAGGCTTCCCTAATAGCTTTTAATGACCCGCTGATCTCATTGTGATCGGTGAGGGCCAGGCCAATTCCTTTCCTGGTGGCGACCTTTAGTAATGTGGCAACAGAAGTTGGCGCATCTGAATGTTGAGAATGCAAATGCATGTCAATCGGCAATTTTCCTTCCGCACGAATGGAAACAGTATCCGGTCTACAAAATTGAATTTTCTGCGTTGTCATCTTTCGCTCTGTTATACTTAGGGATCCAAAAATACTTGGAAAAAGGATTCTGTTCAATGAAGAGAGATCTCTACCTGATGTCAAGCTGGCAGAGTCAGTAAATGATACCAATCTCTGCTCTCTTCATTCACCCGTCAGGATTAATAATCGTCATCTCCTCCGTAATACCCCAATGAAACAAGATCATCATCTTCATCATCGGGATATTTCAGATCAATAACAACAGAACCATCCTCAAGGATGTCCCCGATCTGGAGATAGGATGTCTCAGGGAGATCACGGTCCACCTCCTTCCCCTCCGGTGTCTTCACCAGTACCCACATTGATTTCAGGTCTCCGGTCAGTGTGCGTTTTTCGCACTCCCATACAATAGGAAGAGTTGGATTAACATAATTCTTTGTGTGGTGGCAATGGACCAGGCAATCGGCTTCTTCTCTGACAAAGAACAACAGTTTGTCACATCTTAACAGAAGGAAGGCAGAACCATGTTAACCGAAGAAAACAATCAGACTGAAGGAGTACGTCTTCTGCTGGGCGACCCTAAGACTGCTGTGCGCAGACTGAGTCTGCCGATGGTTGTTGCTATCCTTCTGATGTCCCTTTACAATGCAGCCGATGCTTTCTGGGTTTCCGGTCTTGGTCCAGATGCTCTTGCGGCAATTGGCCTCGTTTTTCCCTTTTTCTTTATTGCGATGGGTCTTGCCATGGGAATGGGAACCGGCGCCGGTGCTGCCCTCTCACGGACTATCGGTAAGGGACAACAGAAACGGGCCGATCAGGTAGCACATCAGTCGCTGATCCTTTCGGTCATGATGGCATACGGGAGAAATCTTTGGGGTCACACCACCACAGGACAGCCTCACTTCGGATGAATTGCGCCGCGGTTTCTCGGGTGACTGGAGATTACCAAGAATCAGAAAGTCTTCTTATCTCTGCTAAAGATGATCTCCAGAAGTTGGGAATAGATCATCCCCATTATATTACCTGTTGCATAAACCTTGCTGCACTCCATCATCTGATGGGTCGTTATGGAGAGGCAGACTGTGCCCTGAAGACAATTCTTACCCGGGCAGAATAGATCACCGGGAAAACACAACCGTGGTATGCTGGTGCCTGCATCTGCCGGACAGACCTCCTAAAAATACTCGGACATATCTGTGCTGCAACTTCGAGATATTCAGAAGCTCTCAATTATTTTCTTATTGCAGCACCCGCTGATGATAATCTGAAAGAGCAGATTCAGAAAACCGGAGCCTCTTGTGACAGATCAACCGTTCTTTTCGCCATTGATCAGCAGATAAATCTGATTATCTCACTTCTTGTTCTAACGGAAAATGCACCCGAGACTATGGTCATGGATACCTTCAATCTGCTCATGAAACGAAAAGAACGCTCTTGTGAAGATCTCCCCTACACCTGTGTTTACACCTCGTATGAATTTAGAACGACCGGCATTTCAGGAAAATCCCCATGGGGAGAGGAGAAAACAGTGCAGTTCATGAGAACTATTACAGGAACAACCAAACTGGTATGCCCTCAAAACTCCTGAAAACTAATTAATTTCTCTTCAATCTCAAATTCAGGACTATTTTGCAAAAATATAAATACTTTTCAGCAGATATGGACTATACCTAGGTGAAAAAAGAATGGACTGGCTTGGAACTATTGCACTTATACTCGGAATTGTACTGATCATTCTCGGTCTCGGCATGACCTTCTCCATTGACGCCATCACAATTGTCCTTGAAAAATTCATGGGCGTTCTGGCGTTAATATTGGGAATCATCCTGGCTGTTGGCGGATATATGATTGTACGGGAAGAATAATAACCCTCCCTTTTTCTTAATTCAGCAGGCACAACTGCAACGTTTATCAGTCTTCAGCCCGAGAGTTCTTTTTAATGGCGCTTCGGACCTTGCTCATCACTCCAGCCGGACGTTCAAAGATCTGGGACCGCGATATCCATATGGATCCCGCATCACTGGTGAAAGCAAATGATGCATTCATCGGGAGATTTGCACTGCGATCCCGCCAGTACGCCGAAAAACTTTATCCGGGAGACTGGGTCATCCTCTCTCCTCACTATGGATTTCTCCTTCCTGAAGACAGGATTAAATATTACAAAGGAGACCGGTTCTTCTCAGATAATGCGGCTGACCTGGAAACGATTAAAGAAAACGCCGAAGCTGATGGGCTATTAAACTATGAGCGGGTCGTCTTTCTCGGAAGTGAGATTGACCACCGCGAATATATAGAGATTGTTAAGGCAGTCTTTAAAGAGAAATGGATTGAATTCCCAATTCTTCAGGCACGGAACCGTGAAGAGATGCTTGGCAAACTGGTTGATGCCATGACCCGTGGCCTTCCTCTTCGAAACAGTACCATCACCCTTTCAAAATTTGACATCAAAGGTCTGTTCGGTTCCTTTGACCATGAAATTCCACTCAGCGGCGAGGAACGCCTCTCGATTATCACAGCACCAAATGGATATGGTAAGACAACAATTCTGCGCTTGTTAAGGGCAGTTTTTGTGGGCAACCTTCAGGAAATCCATGATATAACCTTTGAATCTGCCACCCTTACATTTCTGACTCATGAGATACAGGATAAAGAAACTGAGACCAATCAGGCTCAGGTTAGCACGCTTATTCTCAGAAGAGAGACACAGGGGAGGCATGGACTTCAGGGAGGATCCGGCAGCGGCGGATGGTTGCTGTATTTTACCTATATACTCCCCTCCGGTGAAGAACGCAAGTATGTCTTTGACCCTGACAATCTCACAGAAGAAGAAACCAGCTGGGAACTTTCCCGGGTCATTCCCCCAATTCCGGTGAAATATATCTCAGCACAGCGTCTCTGGCAGAATGCCGCCTCTGACGCTGCCATTGAGGGTGATCTGCTGGTCTCCCACAGAGGGCGGGCTGAGCGGGTCTATGAACTTACAGTACTCAATTTCTCTGACGACATCTCCCGCAGAATTCAGGCGATGCTCGCCGACTACGCCGCAAGTGCCCAGGAATTAAACCTCACCTATCCAAGACGGTACATCAATAACCTGCGTAACTATGCCAAACATCCGGAACGTCTCCGGCGTACTGAAGATATCATTGACGATCTTGAACTACTCAGAGAGGAGCAGCGACAGCTTGAAACCCTCGGATTTCTCTATTACAAATCAGCCCCCGTATCTGAACAGATTATTAAGCCGGAGGACATCGCGGAGGATCAGAGTGCAAGAGTGGCCCTTGAGGTCTTTATCGAAGATGCAAGAAAAAAATTCAGCGTTTTTGATGACCTTAAGCAGAAGATCGATCTATTCCAGCGCATCTGTAATGATCTATTCCTGCGCCTGATGATGGAAGTGCGTTCTGACAAAGGGTTCAACCTAATCTTTGACGGTAAGGAATCCATTCCTCCGGATCACCTTTCCTCGGGTGAACAAAACCAGATAGTGCTCTATTATGATCTCATCTTCCAGTCAGATCCCGGCACACTTGTGCTTATTGACGAGCCGGAGATCTCGCTGCATATCGTCTGGCAGCGCCAGTTTATCACCTACCTCAATGACATTCTCGCCATAACCGGATCCGACTTTGTGCTGGCAACACATTCACCTCAACTCATTCATACCCACTGGGACTCGACCATTGACCTTGCCGGGGAGGCAGTACGTGAAAGAGAAAACGAAGACGGAAGGTAATACCAAAAAAAACCGGGCCGAATACAACCTGCGCGAGATCTGGGCAGACCCTTCGGAAATTGCCGGAACGATCCAGACGATGGAGATGAATTATCCTGTTCTCTCCAATCGCCTGTTCATCATTACCGAAGGGCCGTTCGATTATGAGTTTTACTCAAAGGTTTTCTCCGGACAGGATGTGGTCATCAGAATCGCCAACTCAAAGGCCAACGTCATTGCAATTATCCGTGAAATTCTGGAAGATAATGATGAGTTTACAAAACGCTCACTCATTGGTATCGTTGACCGTGACTTCGGATTTTTCAGAGAGAAGGAGAGCGACGAAACATATGCCGCTCAAAATATATTTTTTACCGACACACACGATATCGAGACAATGATGTATTCTGCAGGCGGGTTGTTAGAACAGGTGGTCGACTATTATGAGCGACGGGCACGCTTCCAGAGTTTTGCTCAGAAGATGCAGGGGGAGTTACGCCGGGAAAATCTCCGGGAGATTTTGATCCAGGCTGTTCGGTATCTGGGGGCGATGGTCTATGTCAACAACCGGTTAGGCGCTCACATCAACTTCAAACACATCAACTGTAAAAAAAACCGAAATACTTTCAGGTATTTTATCGACTCGGAGACCCTTGCCTGCGACCTGAAAGCGTTGCAGGAAATGATTGTCACGAAAAACTCTCAGGACGGACCAGCATTCTGTAAAGAATTTCGTGATATCCTGAAAGATCATCCTGAATTTTTTGAACATCCGTGGCAGATCTGCCGTGGCCATGATATTATGTGTGTCCTGCTTGCTGATCTGAATGAACGATTCCCCCAGCAAAACGGCGAACGGATCAGAGGACGTGATCTGGAAAAGACCTTTCGTGAATTCTATAATCCGGAAGAATTCTACCAGACCAGACTCTACCTCACTCTCAAAAGCTGGGAACAATCTCTTTTCGGGGGAACCATTCGGTTCTCCTTTTAACGAAATCAACAATCCTGTTTACAAAACGTCCCATCGGGAAAGACGTGCCTGCCCATATTCAGGAGGAATAACTCCGGAGATCTCTGGTGAAGTGGCACTTTCATCCCAAACTGAGAGTGATGCCTGATCCGGTGCAATAGCTGTCTCTTCTTCAGGAATGATGACCAGACCATGCGTCCGGGCAGCAGAAAGAAGAGCATCGTAGAGAGAATGCCATCCAAGAACAGGAAGCATCTCACCAAAACTCCGCGTGAACGTATAGAGCAGAGGACGCTCAGGGATACTGTCAGGATGTTCCCCAAAGATTAAGGCATGTTTTCTCCCGGTAAACATCTCAATGACCGGGGGTGCCCGTTCACCTCTCGGAAGCATCCGGTTCTCCGATGTGGTAAACCGCAAAATGGCGGGTGGTGTTGCTGTTTCCCGATCAAGTTTGAAGAAGATTTTTTCACCTTTCTTTCCTCTGATTGCGGGGCATGATGCGAAAAAAGGACTTTCACCAACAACCCGGTACTCATCACTGTCAATATCCAGACAGCCGACAGTGTAACCATCTGCCGTTGGATAATTCATATCAATCGAGATACTGATCTCCTGTGGACCTTGGGACACTACCCGGGGAGAAGCCCAGAAAGAATAGATTGCATCAAGACGTTCTGGAGAGGGGACATGAAAAGAGTCCCGAACTTTAGTTCCAAAGGCTACACGGCCATAGAGCCGAAGGAGTGTCCCCCGGTCAGGTGTGGGGACGTTCCATACACACCGCGTGATGAGACAACACCCGCCGACGCTTTTGAGTGGGGTCTGCAGGGTATCGGAGTAATACCGTTCTTTCTGCACCAGGAGAGTATCTCCCCGGCAGTTGACGGTGCTCCCCCATTCATCTGCTCACCGGCACCGATCAAAAGCGGTTCTCAGGCGGTTCATCCCTTCTGAGATCTCCTCTTCGCAGGCATTGGAGAAGTTCAGCCGAATTGCATCATGCCCGGCGTTTCCCACATAGAATGGCGTACCCGGCATGATAGCGACCTGTTCCTTTATCCCCGCTTCAAAGAGAGCGCGGGCATCAATACCATTGGGGAGCATTGCCCAGAGAAACATCCCGCCTTCAGGATTTGTGTGGATGAGCTCCCCAGCAAACATATCATCGATTAAATCACCCATCAGCCGGCAGTTTCGCTCATAAACACCGACAACCCGCCTGAGATGGGAATCCAGATCCGTTGTCGTCAGATAGCGGTGAATAATCTTCTGAGACAGATAGTTGGAATGAAGATCGGCCGACTGTTTGGCTATATCAAACAGAGAGATGATCTCCCGGGGCGCGTAGATCCATCCGCAGCGAAGACCGGGCGCCACAATCTTGGAGAACGATCCACTGATAATGCCATACTCCTGAGCATATTTCTTTACCGGGGTGCGTGCCCTGCCATTAAAAGCCAGTTCACCAAAGGCGTCATCCTCATAAAAGACAGTTTCAGTCTCCCGGGCAAAGAGACCAACATGACGCCGTGCTTCATCTGAATATGAGGTTCCGGAAGGATTCTGAAAATTGGGAATGCCATAAAAGAACCGGCAGGATGTATCGCGCAGAGTTTTCTCGAAAATGTCCGGGTCAGGTCCGGTCTCCGTAAGGGGGACCGGACAGAAGGTTGGCTGATATAATGAAAACGCCTCAATCGATCCCAGATAACCCGGCGCTTCAAGCCCGACACCATCACCGGGATTGAGAAATATTTTCGCCAGAAGATCCAGATTCTGCTGTGAGCCGTTTACGATACGAATCTCACCCGCGGTTGCAGACAGACCATAACGTTCCCGATACCGCTTCGCGATATATTCACGCAGCGGCAGATACCCACCAGTTGTCGTATACTGGAGGGCCTCGCTCCCGTCTTCTTCCAAGACCAGGCGGGCTGCTTCGGCAATCCCTTCGGTATCGATAAGTGCTGACGACGGAAGTCCGCCGGCAAATGAAATAATATCCAGATCGCCCGACACGGCAAACAAAGTCCCCAGAAAAGACTCAGGTGCATGTGCCATGCGATCAGCAAAATGATACGGCATTTCTACTATGGTATTGATAATCCGGAAATATTAGTGTTACCGAAGCGGCAGGTCATAAAAAGAAAAGAACAGAAAAGAGGAAAAGGAGAATTTGCGGGTATCACCGGCCTCCCGCACCACCGCCGCCAAATCCGCCGCCGGCTCCGAATCCGCCGCCGGCGCTACCCTGTGCCGGGGGAGAAAAAGTGTTAATGGTGTGGAATCCTGCAAACCAGATATAATGGGGGTAGAAATACCCGGCCTCACGGACATCCACCTGTAAATCTTCCAGTGCCTCCTGCACCTTATCACCAACACCAAGCGCCGTCCCGTACACCAGCCAGATACCCCACATCTCAATGTCAGCAGGGGCATATTTTTTAATCTGGCTGATATCCGAGAGGAATAGTCTGAAGGCGTCCCACTCCAGCTTTTCATGATAGTAATCATCTTTCCACCGCCCAAACAGAGTTGAGGGGAAGAACAGAGCGATTCCCGCCTGAATCAGGATGACAACCGCACAGAGCCCCGTGACCATCAGTGAACTGCCGACCTGAGGCGCAATAAGATACAGGGCGAGGACGATAGCAAGCAGCATACCGCCTGCGATAAAGAACGGAAGAAGATATTCTCTCCCGCCTTCCGCATATTTCCCTGAAAGCAGTGGGTCTTTTTTTGTCGTCAATGACGTCAGATTATCTCTCAGGGCCATCGCGAGGGTTGCATCGGCGCCGGAATGACGTGCCCGGGCTGAGACCTCCTCGAAATAGCCGGTATCCAGCACGCTGTCTTCATCTGAATGGGAAGAGAGAAACGAGAGCGCCTGCTGTTCATAGGGATCATCACTCACGCCATCGATAACTGTTATCAAAACGCCTTTTTGATCCTCCTTTTCTTTGATCAGAATCTTCTTCTTCCGGTGCAGATCCAGAAGAGTGGCATAGAATCCATTCTCATCAGACTCAAAGGCGTCCCTGTTGAATACCAGATTGACCTGCCACGGCGAGAGGGTCGTTCCCGGAATCGTGCTGAGATATTCCGGCACGGTATAATCCTTCTCCCGTCCGAATTTCAGATATATCAGCAGGAAGATAAACGGCACCAGAATAACCAGAATCTGAGCCAGAACCGCAAGCATTCCGGCGATGGTAAACCACAGACCGTATCCACTGTTTGCGGATCGGGTTTTTTCTTCGACCCCTTCTACATAAGTCTGATACCCGGAAATATCGCTGAGGGAGTCAGGACTCAGCAACATCTCCACCTCAATCAATTCATCCTGAGGAGAACTACCGGTGAGAACCACTGCACCAACTGTCCGGGTAACGGTATAATCCGGCGGATGGGGAAAGACCTCAGTCACCTGATCAGAAACCAGCGTAATCCGCACATTTTTGTAGGGGATATGCTCGCTCGCAAACATGAGATTGACATGGACTGCCTCATCGTCATATTCAACCGGCGGATAGAAATGATACGTGTAGGTAACAGTGTAGAGACCCGGGTCAAAATAGCCCGGATTTAAGATACCAACCTCGTTATCATAGGCTTTCCCACTTACATACTGCCATGCTCCATTCTCATCCGGCATGAACAGCGTGACCATGCCATCGTGCGATTTCAGATACCCGATAGTGCCATCCGGCGTCTGCATATCCACAAGCTCGATATGCGCCCGGTCCGGTGCCGCAGACGAACCAGCAGCGGCGATTAAAGGCGCCGCCCATAACCGGTAGAGCATCCGGTACGAGGAAGACCGCACGTCATAGACATAGGTCTCAGTCAGCGTGCCGTTCTCATACCACACCACCCCGTAGGAGTCAACAATCAGATCTCCGCTATATGCTAAACCGGCACCTGAGAGAAGTGATGCACCAGCGATCGCAGCAATCGCAAGCAGCAGCGTTGCCGCAAAAAGAACGACAATCTGAGTCTTTTCTTCCATTTCTTATATCCGTTCAGAACGAGATCTCAGGGGCTTCTTCCAGATGCTCGTCCTCAAACTCAAGATAGTCAAGCTTCTTCATATGTATCATATTGCCAATAATATTCGACGGAATCGTCTCCAGCATCGTGTTGAACTGCTGTGAAAGATTATTGAACGTATAGCGCTGTCGTCCGATCTCTGCCTCGAGATCCTTTACGGCACCCATGAGATCTTTCACAGTCCCGGAGGTCTTGAGATCCGGATAATTCTCCATGACCGCAAAAAGCCTGCCCAGTACCGAGCGAGACTCTGCCTCAATTTTACTGAGATCTCCTGCACCAGCCGAGCCAACAGTGCTGCGCATTTTTGTAACGGATTCGAGCGTATCCTTCTCGAAAGCAGCATAGCTTTTCACTGAACCAAGCAGTTGATCAATCATATCAAGGCGTTTCTTCATCGCGACCCGGATCTGACCAAGTGT
>Ga0222639_1000245_pt1 | contig 25785 bp, 23 predicted proteins | sample AntAcemetagen185_FD_179863 | JGI IMG/M metagenome (GOLD analysis project Ga0222639, IMG submission 179863) | Saline water microbial communities from Ace Lake, Antarctica - #185 | ecosystem: Environmental > Aquatic > Non-marine Saline and Alkaline > Saline | place: Antarctica: Ace Lake...
TAATGATGCAAGGATAAATGAAAATATCAGGACATTTTCCATTGAATAGCGTTTGAATATTTTATCTGATTTTATCATTACAAAAATTTCCGCACATGATGCAAGCGCCCAGGCTAATCCTATAAATGTTTTGTCATAACCCATAGTTTCAAGGTGAATCGAGAAAAAGGCATAGTATGCCCCATGGCTTACCAGCATCAGAAAAGCGCAGAAAAGAAAAACAATAACACTTCTTTTTAGAAGAACTCTGGTGTCTGAGGTACAGGATTCTTTTTTTAAACCGGCCGTATCAGGGATTTTAGTAGAGACAAGGGACATGGCAAAAGAGCCCGCAAAAATAAGTATAATAATTATTTTTATGGAATAAAGGTCGATTATTTTACCAAGAGCTATAACAACGCATATAAATGCTATTGAGCCCCAGACTCTTAATGATCCGTAACTTTTTTTCTCTTTACCCAATACATCTATTGTAAATGTCTCAAGAAGAGAGATAATAGGGGCATAAAAAATACTGTAAAAAATTGTAATAATAAGCATTGGCCAGAATTTGGCAGTAAATATAAAAAATACCCAGATCGCCGTGCTGATAAAATTACATAAGATATATATTGGTTTCCTGATTTGGAATCGGTCTGCCATTGCTCCCCAGAATAAGGGCATCAGAATAGTAGCCAGAGCCCTTAAGGCAGAAAGAATGCCTATTTGAAAGCCGCTGAAGCCTATATGGAAACAGTATAGATTGAAGTAGGGTAGAAAAATACCCATTACGCCAAAGTATATAAAATACTGTGAACCAATAACAGATTTATTTGAAATTTTATATTTACCAGTCATGGGTTTAATTTTTTTAAGTAATGATAAAACGAGACGATATAGTGGTTTCACAAAGTTCTCAATGAAATATTTGAGTTTTGCCTTAATTTTATGTTAATTAAATTTATGATAATATGATTTACATTACACCTGAAATCAAAATAAGTGAAGATGAGATTAAGCTCAGATTTATAAGAGCATCAGGCCCGGGAGGCCAGAATGTCAATAAGGTTGCCACGGCTGTTCACCTTCGTTTTGACGTAAAAAACTCTACTTCTTTTTCAGATTATGTCCGCAGCCGTTTGATACGTCTTGCAGGCAGAAGAATTACAGAAGATGGGATATTAATTATTGAAGCCAGACGGCTTCGAACACAGGAACGTAACAGGCAGGATGCAATTGACCGTTTAATAAAATTAATTCTAAAGGCCGCTGAAAAACCAAAATTTCGCATTAAAACCAGGCCGAAGCCAGCATCAAGACAGCGTTTGCTGGCGGCTAAAAAACGTAGGAGCAGAACAAAACAGATGAGACGGAGTGTTTCAATTTCTCAGGATTGATGAATTCGTAAAAAGTAAAATTTGTTTGCTCAATGTCGCTTGCAATTGACTTTCAAATAACACAACTGTAGTTTTTTTTATGAATTCATTTGCCCGATTAACAGTTCGGCTTATTTAAGAGGTTTAATTACAATGGCTGAAATCAAATATGACAAATTTAATAATTATCTGCAAAAACTTGATAAAGGCGGATTTATTCCCGTGTATCTGATTTTCGGGGAGGAATTTCTTTATAAAACAGCTTTTGAAAAACTTTTAGACATATTGATGCCTGCTTCAACAAGGGGTTTAAACTATGAATCTTTAGACGGGACTGATGAGAATATTACTAAAGCATTGCAGAGTATAAACACCTATGCTTTTTTATCCGGCACAAAGATTGTAGCTCTTCGAGATACCCAGGTATTTTATTCAAAGGTTAATAAAAAGACTCTTCTGGAAAAAGCAAAAAAAGAATATGATAACAACAATATTAAAAAAGCAGCAAAATATTTTTTAAGCCTTTTAAGCCTCCTGAATTTGTCTCTAAATGACACAAACAAAGAAAACATGGCTCTGGCATTAAAGCTTGATTTTGACCAGTCAGATGATGATGGATGGTTTGACAAGGTTGCAGATTACTGCAAAGCAGCAAAGCTGAAAGCATCTAATACAGAGGATAAAGCAAAGCTTTTGCAGATGGCAATTGAGAAGGGATTTCCGCAAAATAATTATCTGATAATTACCGCTGATATGGTGGATAAGAGAAAGGGTCTTTATAAGGCTGTAAATAAATTTGGAATGATTGTTGATTGCTCTGTTCCAAAGGGTGAAAGAGCTGCGGATAAAAATGCACAGCAAAAAGTTCTTTTTGAAAGCATGGAAACTGTTCTCATAAAAAACAAGAAGAAAATGGATAAGGATGCAGTCGGCGCCATGCTTGAAATGACAGGCTTTGACCTGCGTGCATTTTTAAATAATCTTGAGAAGCTTATCAGTTACACTGGCGAGCGGAACAGAATAACTCTTGATGATGTAAAGCTTGTTCTAAAGCGTACAAAAAAGGATCCGATATTTGAGTTTACAAATGCCATATCAGACCGGAATTTAGAAAAAGCGCTTTTTTTTCTCAATTCTCTTCTGCCTCAAGTAGATCATCCTCTTCAGCTGCTTGCTGCAATAACAAATCAGGTCAGAAAGCTTTTGCTTATTAAAGGGTTTGTAGAAAGCCGGCATGGAAGATCCTGGCATGCTGGAATTAATTTTAACCAGTTTCAGAAAGATGTTATGCCTGGAATCAAGGAATATGATAATGATATTTTAAATAGTCTAAAAGAATGGGAAGGCATGTTGTCGGAAAACAAGAAGACAGCTAAAAACAAATTGTCTACTGATTTGCTTGTTGCGCAAAATCCAAACAATCCTTACCCTATTTACAAAATGCTTCTTAAATCAGGCAATTTTACCACAAATGAACTTTTTGAATTTTTTGAACATCTTGGTGAAGCTGATTTACAGTTCAAGTCTGTTGGCGGAAGCCCGAAGATTATATTGGAAAAAATAATCTTTCATATTTGTGGCAATTTTACTGTTTTGCCAGGAAGCTCAGAAAGAATGTAAATCAGCAAAATTAAAAACTCAGAACCCAAAATTAAACTGCTCAATTGGGCAAAAGGGGGCGTTTTGCAAAAGTCTCGTTTAAGGGGAAAATAGCATGGGATTTATAAGACGTCAGGAAGAAAACCTGGCTATGCGTTATTTGTTATGGCAATATCAGAAAAAACAGATTTCACCCCCTTCATCTCAAGATCTGGAAAGACAGACCAGTCAGATCGTCGATGATGCGCATCGTATAGCCCGTGAGACGGGGAGTAATATTTTTTCCATCATTAAGGAGCTGGTTCAGGATATTAAAAAAAAGTAGTTTGAGCATCGAGACCTTTGCAAAACGCCCCCCAAAAATGCTCACAGAGCGAACAAATTCGATTTTTTACAAAACCGTCAAATTCCAATCCTCGAAACATTCAATATATTCCTGTGGTTGAAATTTTCACCTTTCTTGAATTTGAGCAAAATTGAACATTTTTCAAAGGTCTCGCATCAGGCTCTAAAACGCATTAGGGATTTATGGATTAAATCCCCCAATCTCACTAAATATTTCTTCTTGTTCATCCAGAATTTCATTTAAAATCTTTATATTTGTCATTGGATTCATTATTACGCAGCGAAAGACAACAATGTTTTTTCCTGGCCATTTTGATAAAATTAATCGTGTCCTTGAAACAAAACTTTTCCCCGCTTCCCTTTGCAGCCTTTGAACCCTTATGTTTATTTTGTTTAAATTTTTGTTAATCTTGCATATTTGTTCAGGATTACTTTCAGCTAATTTCTCCTGAATATTCAAGGGGCATATTCTATATGTAAGAATATTAAGCTCCGGGCGGGTTATCAGCTGGAAGTTTTGTCTTTTTTTAATTTCTTCGGCAAACATGAAACATGTATCAATCCCATGTTCAATCAGAAGAGCATAACCCTGACTTCCCATTATTTTAAGTGCACTGTCTAATATAATAGAGCTGGCCTCTCTTGATCCTGCAAGCGATTTTATACCAAGATCAACAGAGCCATGGCGGTTTACATAGTTGGAATGATATGCAATACCATCCATTATTGAGGGATCCTTGAAGAAAACCATACCGGCGCTCATGGGCATGTAAAACTGTTTATGGCCGTCTATTGTTACTGAATCCGCAAGTTTTATACCCTCAAGCAGGTGCCTGTATTTTTCAGACATCAGAGTCGGTCCGCCCCATGCCGCATCAACATGAAAGTGAATTTTGTTTTCAGCGCATATTTCTCCAATTTTATGCAGAGGATCCACGGTGCCTGTTTCTGTGGCGCCGGCAATACCAACAACGGCAATAATTTTTGTTTTAATACAGTCTTTTTTTATATCTTTGATTGTCTTATTCAGGCTGTCTATGTTCATGCGATTGTCAGAATCAATATCAACAGTAATGATGTTTTGATTGCCTATTCCAAGAACCCCGCCGGCTTTTTTAACACAATAGTGACCAAGCCTCGATACTAAAATAACGCATCTGTCTATCTGATATGCTTTATAAGCAGCTGATATTCCATCTTCTTCAACGCCTGAAAAACCACTTTTAGGAGCAAGTACGGAATTTCTGGCAACCCAGAACGCTGTTAGATTCGCAAGAGTTCCATCTTCAATAAAGCATCCAAGCGTAGTTCGGATATTATGTATATTCTTTTGATAAAAAGCTTCACTTTCTTCATAGATAAGCCTGTGAATTTTAGCAATTACCTGCCTTTCAAGGATTGAGACAACCTTTGATGTTTCAATTTTTACTACATTTTGATTTAGTGCCGCTGCTATGGTTTTGAGATGAACCATGAAAAATGGAATTGCGGAAGTCATGTGACCTACAAAATAGGGCGAGGCCACATTAACTGCATGCGGGGCAATTTTTTCTATAAGATCAGTTATGACATCCGCAAGTTTTTGCTCGGGATTTTTGCTGATAATGGTACTGGTAAATTTGGCTGATAACTCTTTAAGACTCACTTTTTCGGTAAATCCAACATGTTTTTTAAGAAAGTCGTTAAGACCAAAAAATATCTGTTCCATATATTTGACCAGAGTAGCTCTGGAAGCATCATCTTCAGGCCTGATATATGTTCTCATAAGAGTTTGCCAGTCAGCAACGAGTTTAGTTTTCTTTTCCAATTTTATTTGATCCATTTTTATCAAGTGTTAAATGCAGACTAATTTATCTAAGCATTAAATTATAAAGAGATGTTATCTCAAATAGTTATCCTTTGACTTTAATTTTTGGTGAGTTTTACTTAACATGATTGATATTTGATGCCAAGTAAATCTTGATGGCGTCGTAAAAAGTCCCATCTACTGCGTTGCAGTATTTTTTCAGACCCCCTCGACATACTATATGTATGCTTTCGGTCCTGAAAAAACACTACGCCTTGTATATGAACCCTGGTCGCCTCCGGCGCCGCCAAAGGCGGGTAAACCTTTTTACTTAGCCATCTGTAGTTAACTTAGTGATTTTTTACGAGGCCATCAATTTTTATGAATTCGTAAAAAGCTCCACTATGCCACTCTGCAGCACTTGAAACCAGAATAACTTTAAACAATCGATCTTCAGTTATGATTAAATTAAAATTAGAAAACTGTTTGAATGTATTAAAAATCGTTAGCAAAGAACCTGTTGATATATTGTTATTAATAAAAGATTAAATCATCAGCACAATTGCTGTTTTTATTATGGCCTGTTCTTTGTTTACGATTTGTTATACATGAGTTTTTTCTGGTTTTAATTTAATTATAACTGTTGCGATAACCGGCAAAAACTACAGTTGGGTTATTTGAAAGGCATTAAATATCAGTTACCAATTTTTTATCTGACAATGCACTTGATAAAGTATGTTGCCTTTGCTAAATGCAAGATTAACACTAAACATCTATTAACACATGAGACCTTTGAAAAATGTTCAATTTTGCTCAAGTTCAAGGAAGACGAAAATTTTAAATGCAGGAATACAGTAGGGGCGAACCTCTGTGTTCGCCCTATCTCGAGGCTTAAAATTTGAGTTTACCCCGTAGCTCCGGCAGATGGTACTGGGGCCTGACGCCGAAATTGGGCAAAAGGGGGCGTTTTGCAAAGGTCTCCACATGAAAGAGGATAAATATGATCAGAGTCGGTATAATCGGCGCAACAGGATATGCAGGTGCGGAACTTGTGCGGATACTTTCCTGTCATCCGGGCACAGAACTTACAGTTATTACTTCCAGGCAGTATGCAGGAAAGAGATTTGACAGGGTTTATCCGGCAATGGCTGGAATGACTGATCTAAGCTGCGAAGAATTTTCCCTGGACACCATGTGCGAAAAAGCTGATGTTGTATTTACGGCTCTGCCGCATAAGGTTCCCATGAGTATTGTTCCTGAATTTATCATTAGAGGGAAAAAGGTTGTGGACCTTTCCGCTGATTTCAGGTTCAAGGATGTTGTAAGATATGAAAAATATTATCAGCCGCATACTTCAAAAGAGCTGCTTAAGGAATCTGTCTATGGGCTTTGCGAAATTTATTTTGATAAAATTAAAAATGCTTCGCTGGTCGGTAATCCGGGCTGCTATCCTACCAGCGTTCTCTTACCTCTTATACCTTTAGTTAAGGAAAACTTTCTGGATGTTAATACAATTATTGCAGATTCAAAATCAGGGGTTAGCGGTGCGGGAAGGTCTCTTTCCTTAGGCACGCATTTTTGTGAGGCTAACGAGTCTTTCAGGGCTTACAAGGTGGCTGAGCACAGACATTGTCCTGAAATGGAAGAAATTCTGAGCGCAAATGCAAAGAAGGATGTAAAAATAACATTTGTTCCCCATCTTGTTCCAATGACGCGCGGCATGCTTACAACAATATATGCAAGCCTGATGAAACATGCCAGTCTGAAAGACATAACAGATTGTATCACATCTTTTTATTCGGAATGTCCTTTTATCCGTATATGTCCTGATAATACACTGCCTGATACATTGCATGTCAGAGGATCTAATTATTGTGATATAGGTTTTAAACTGGATGAGCGCAACAACCGCTTAATCCTGATTTCCGCTATCGACAATCTGGTTAAAGGCGCTGCCGGTCAGGCGGTTCAGAATATGAATATAATGTTTGGCCTTGATGAAACAGCCGGGCTTATTAATACTTCATATAGTGGAATGGCTCTATAGCAGATATTGCGTCTGCATTTACGGTTTCAAATCCTGCTTTTTCGAGTATTTCCTCTGTCTTTTCCAACTGGTCAACATCGATGATAAAGACGGCCTGCTTCCAGCTTTCAAGAACAAAGCCGTAAGCATTTTCAATATTAATATTTTTATCTGCAAGCAGATTAACCAGTTCGTTCAGACTGCCGGGTCTGTCTTTAATCAATACAGATATAACTGGTTTTAAAGTTACGGTTAATCCTGCTTTTGCAAGAACTTTTTGTCCCTGTTTCGGATGATCCACTATAAAATTGATTGAACCGGAATCGCCGGATGTAGAAATAGTAATAGCCCGTATGTTTATCTTTTCTTTTGAAAGGATTTGTGTAACCTGCGCAAGCCTTCCAGCCTTATTTTCAGCAAATACCGAAAGTTGATAAGCTTTCATTTTATTTACTCCTTATTGATAAATTCATATTCCTTCCCACTATGAGCCCTTCGCAAAACGCCCCTTTTTGCCCAATTTTGGCGTCAGGCTCAAATTTTAAGCCTCGAAATACTCAATGTATTCCTACGTTTAAAATTTGTGTCTTTCTTGAACTTGAACAAAATTGAGCATTTTTCAAAGGGCTCATTATTTCATCAGTCCTGGAAGAAATGTTGCAATTTGCGGGAAAGGGATCAAAAGAAGCGTGCCCACAATTAATGCAATAAGAAACGGTACAATTCCCTTAAAAATAACATGAAGGGGCACGTCTCTTGCTACTCCGCTGACCACATAAACATTAATGCCTACAGGCGGGGTTATTACGCCGATTTGAGTTACCATAACAATTATTACGCCAAACCATAAGGGATCATATCCAAGATTGGCCACAACCGGATAGAAGATGGGAACAGTCAGCATTATCAAAGCAAGAGCATCGAGAAAACATCCTCCTATAAGATATACTGATATAATTAAAAACATAATCGCATATGGCGGCAATTGAAGTTTTGTTATTGAGTTTGCAATATCAAAAGGAATTCTTGTTACTGCCAGAAAATGCCCAAAAATTGTTGCGCCGGCTACAATGACAAGAATCATACAGGTGGTTCTTGTGGTTTCAAAAAGTGAGGTAATAAAGCCTTGAAAAGTCAGGTTGCGTCTCACAATAGCAAGAACCAGTGTGCCGAACGCACCTACGGCTCCTGCTTCTGTAGGAGTAAAAAAACCTACAAAGAGTCCACCCATAACCAGTATAAACAGCAGAAGAGTTTCAATCAGCCCTGAAAGCGAGCGCATTTTTTCTTTAAACCCTGATTTTTTGCTTTTTGGCGCAAGCTCTGGATTAATGTGAGTCCATATAATAATAGCGATGATAAACAAAAGGGTTAAAATAATGCCCGGTATAAAACCGGCAATAAAAAGTTTACCAATAGATTGTTCGGTTATTATTCCATATACGATAAAAATAACGCTTGGCGGAATAAGAATGCCAAGACTTCCACCTGCTGCAACAACTCCAGTAGCAAGCTCTGGTTTATAATTATATCGTTTCATTTCCGGCAGGGTTGCAGCCGCCATAGTAGCTGCTGTTGCATTCGTGGAACCGCAAATTGCGGCAAAAAATGCGCATGCACCTATTGTAGCAATGGCCAGTCCTCCCGGCAGATGACCGATGAATTTGTTTGCCGTGTAAAAAAGCCTTGTGCTTATGCCTGAATGAAATGACAGCTGTCCCATTAGCACGAACAAAGGGATTACAGTAAGATTATAATTGCCAAAGACAGAAAAAGTATCTTTGGCAATTAAGTTTAGTGATGCATCAAAAGAAACTAAATATGCAAACCCCAGAAAGCCTATAATGGCCATCAGGAAACCAACCGGCATTTTTGAAAAAATAAGCAGGAAAAGGGCGGCAATGCCGATCAAACCTATAGTAGTTGGGCTCATTTTGCCACCACCCTGGCTGCGGATTTAAGAAAATCGTGTAATAATGTCAGGGAAAGCAGACCGCAGCCTATGGCTATCCCGAAAGCATAAGGATATATAGGCATCTGTATAGTCATAGATACTTCGCCGTTTTGCTTAAGATCAATGGCCAGCAGTATGATTTGCCATGTTAAAAGTCCAAAAAAGAACAGACACAGCAAATCATTGACAGCACTAAATAAAGACTGGACTTTTTTGGGGAATTTTTGAATAAGAAATTCAACTGAAATCTGTCCTTTTTCAACCGTGGTATAGGCAAGTGAAAAAGAAACAACAACAGCGCTAAGCAGTCCTACTATTTCATATGTGCCCGGGATCGGGTGACGGAAGATGCGAAGAATAACATCAGCAGTCGTCAGAAGCATCATTACTATAATTGCTCCTGCCGCAATCCAGTTTAATCTGCGGGACAGTAAAGTTATTATTTTACCAAAACGAAACATCTTGAACCCTGTGTGCTTATTTTATTTTGTCCTGAAAATCCTGGTCCTTTGGGCCAGGATTCTTTACTTTTAAACATAACTAATCGCGAAAGTATATTTATTTATATATTTTACTGTATTTTTTAATAAGTCTTTTTAATTCTGCTACAGACCTGGTTCCATCAAGACCTTTTTCATCAGCGGTCTTTATATAATTATCAATGATCGGCCTTACAGACTCTGCCCATCTTTTACTTTCATTATCCGACAAATTGAGTATTTTGTTGCCCAGACTGAGAGTATATTTACGTCCATCAATATCAGCCTTGTCCCAGGTTTTTCCATGAACATCAACCCATTCAGCGCTGATTTCTTCAATAATTTTCTGTATATCTTCAGGCAGACTGTTCCATTTGTCAAGATTCATAACCACAAACATGGATGTTGTGTATCCCACACTCGAACAATCTGTGGTATATTTAATAACTTCAGCCTGTTTCCATCCTTTAAGTGTTTCTATTGGTGCAAATGTTCCTTCAACCACTCCTTTTTGCAGGGCTTCGTATGTTGCTCCCTGGGGCATTGCAACAGGAACACCACCCAATGAAGCCACAACCTTTGAGCTAAGACCGGTAGATCTGATTTTCATGCCTTTTATATCCTCTATGGATTTTACAGGCGTTTTTGAATGAAGCAAACCAGGACCATGAGCATGTATATAAAGAACCTTAACATTATCGAGTTCTTTTGGCTTTAAACTTATGGCATATTCTGTAGCAACATGTGTGGCGACCTGACCGTTTGGATATCCAAGAGGTAAATCAACAGCTTCCATTACAGGGAAACGGCCTCTTGTATAAGCAAAACAGGACATCCCGATATCCGATATTCCTTTTATTACACCATCATAACACTGGTTTGCCTTGGTCAGTGTTCCTCCGGGGAAAACGGTAATTTTTACTCTTCCATTAGTGCGTTTTTCCACTTCTTTTGCCCAGGATACTCCGTCTTTGCACTGGTCATGGAAAGGGGGAAAAAAAATACTGTAGTTGAGATTGATTGTTTTTTGTTTGGCCCAGCTGATGTCGGGTGAAGCAAATGATAAAGTTACAATTGCAAGGAATAAGATTAAGACAGTTAAAAACAGGTTTTTTTTCATTTTTTCCTCCAGTAAATATTATATTTCATTAATGTCTGGTCGTTTTAGACAGAGATATAGAATGATATTAATATATTAAATTTTAAAACTGAAAATTTGGGGAATGATCAAAATTGTTTTGAGGAGCCTGTTGTCCATCATAAGGAAGGATGACCAACAGGCTTTAATACATGTAGATTTGACAGCTAAAATAGCTGAGATAGTCAGTATGGAATGTTTTCATAATTAAATTTGAATAAATACTTTAAAAGTCTTATTATTTTTGCACTTTATTTTTGCAATTTTTAATTAATTATTATTAAAGTGTCAAGGAATATTTTTATTTCTTTGATATTATTAAGCTTGATGGGTTTGTATGACAAAAAAGACAAAAAAAAATAAAATCGAGCTTCTTGCGCCTGCTGGCAATTTCGAAAAATTTGAAATTGCCATGCATTATGGCGCTGATGCTGTTTATCTTGGAGCAAAAGATTTCAGCCTCAGGAATCTTTCTGAAAACTTTACTTTTGATGAACTTCAGAGGGCCGTAAACATTGCTCATGCAGATAATGTTAAAATATATCTGGCATGCAACATATACTCCAGAAATTCAGATCAGCAGGCAATTTGCGAATATCTTCATAAAACAGGTGAAATATGTCCTGATGCAATTATAATTTCTGACCCTGGAATTTTTCTCGAGGCTCGAAAGATTATACCTCAAATACCGGTGCATCTGAGCACACAGTCAAACACAACAAATTATAATACTGCTTTATTCTGGCAGAATCTTGGTGTTAAAAGGGTAAACACGGCAAGGGAGCTTTCTTTAAAAGAGATAAAGGAAATTTCCCTGCATACCGGGGTGGAGGTTGAGGCGTTTGTACACGGAGCAATGTGTATTTCCTATTCAGGACGATGTCTTCTCAGCACTTTTATGACTAAACGTGACAGCAACAGGGGAGTTTGTTCTCACCCGTGCAGATGGAAATATTCGGTTGTTGAGGAGCTGAGACCAGGCGAATATATGCCTGTATTTGAAGATGATCGCGGTTCTTATATTTTTAATTCAAAGGACCTGTGCATGATAGAGCATATTCCCGAAATGATTGAATCCGGAATAGACTCCTTGAAAATAGAAGGACGGATGAAAGGAATCAACTACCTTGCTTCTGTTGTGAAAACATACAGAGATGCAATTGATTCTTATTATGCTGATCCGGAAGCATACAAAATAAAGGATGAGTGGATAAAAGAGCTGTCATGCATAAACAACAGGGGTTATTGTACTGGATTTTATTTGGGTGATCCAGACCAGGTGTCTCCAGACTACAGTAAGGTTAACCCGTCAAACGGGCGATTGTTTGTTGGTAAAGTACTTGATTATGAGAGTAACAGTGTGAATATTCAGGTTCGGAATAAAATCTGCAGAGGAGATATTATCGAAATCATCAGCAGAATAGGATTGGTCACGCAAGATAAAATAGATGAGATTTTTGATGAAAACAGACAGCCCATATCTCACGCTCAGCCGGGAAGCATTGCGTTTATCAATATCAACACAGAATGCTTTGTTAATGATCTGATAAGAAAAGTGGATTCCAGCCATTTTGCCACAGAGCAAACAGAGATATAAATTAATGACAATGTCGGTGTGTTTTAAAGATTTCTTATAATAACTCTATGTGTGCTCTGTGGTAAAAAACTTTTTGTAAGGGGGAAATCTATGAAAGGATATGTACACAATTATACAGGAGATGGAAAAGGAAAAACCACAGCAGCATTGGGCTTATCAATCAGAGCGGCAGGCGCAGGTCTCAGGGTGTATATAGGCCAGTTCATTAAATCAGGCGAATACAGCGAAATAACTGCATTAGAAAGGTTTTCCGACCTTATAACGGTTGAGCAGTTTGGCCGAGGCTGTTTTATCAAAGGTAAACCAGGTTTTGAAGATGTTAAACTGGCTCAAAAGGGAATTGAAAGGGTAAAAGAAGTTCTCATTTCAGGTGATTATAATATAGTTATGCTTGACGAGGCAAATGTTGCGGTTACATGCGAGCTGATAGAAGTGCAGGATCTTCTTGATATAATTGAAATGAGGCCGGATGATGTAGAGCTTGTTGTTACAGGACGGTATGCTGATTCAAGGGTCATCGAAAAATCGGATCTTGTTACTGAAATGAAGGAATTAAATCATTATTTTCGCAAAGGAGTTCTGGCAAGAATTGGAATCGAAAAGTAAAAAAAAACTTCTTATTCTGTTTTTTCTGATCGGAGCCATTGTATTAGGAGTTGCAGCAGGTGGTATTGTAGCTTTAACTCACGACCTTCCCCAGATAATATCCCTTGAATCATTCAATCCATCCGCTGTAACCCGTATATATTCATCTGACAAAGAGATTCTTGCAGAACTGTTTGTTGAAAAAAGAGATCTTGTGTTTTTAAAGGACATTCCTTTTTTTCTTAAGAAAGCAATAGTTACAACAGAAGACAGAAACTTTTACAGGCACAGCGGCATTGATATTAAAGGAATTTTAAGAGCTGCCGCCAAGGATATACTGGCAAGAGAATTTGTTGAAGGTGCCAGCACAATCACACAGCAGCTTGCAAAAACACTTTTTTTAACCCCTAAAAAGACACTTGTACGGAAAATCAAGGAAGCTGTATTGGCTTTTCAGCTTGAGCGTCGTTATACAAAGGACGAGATACTCCAGATGTACCTGAATCAGGTGTATTTCGGCAGCGGCGCATACGGGGTTGAATCAGCAGCAAGAATATTTTTTGCAAAATCCGTAAAAGATTTAAGCTTATCTGAATGCGCTCTGATTGCCGCCATGCCCAAGGCTCCCTCGAGATATTCTCCTCTAACAAATAAAGATCTTGCATTGAAACGCAGAAACATCGTTCTTAAACAAATGGAGGATACAGGTATAATTACCGCCTCAGATTTTAATGAAGCTGTAAAGCAGGAGCTTGATTTAGGGAAACAAAAGAAACAGCAGGCAGGCACTGGTTATTTTGTGGAGTATGTTAAAAATTTTCTTGAGGAGACAATAGGTTCATCAAGGTTTTATAAAGACGGGCTTACGGTTCATACAACACTTTCCCTTAAACTTCAGAATGCCGCAAATAATGCAGTTGCCAACGGCATGAATGCTCTTGAAACACGAATGAAGAAAAATGGAATAAAAGAACCTTATCCTCAGGGCGCGCTTATTGCGCTGGATGTAAGCACAGGTGGTATTCTTGCAATGACAGGGGGCAGGGATTTTGACAAAAGTCCCTTTAACAGAGCTGTTTCTGCTAAAAGACAGCCTGGATCGGCATTTAAACCTTTTGTTTACGCATATGCAGTTAATCAGGGCTTTACGCAGAACAGCATGATACTTGATGCGCCTGTTGTATTTAAAGGCGCAGAAAATAAAAAAGACTGGATGCCTGAGAATTTTTCCAGAAAATATATGGGCGAGATCACACTGAGAAAGGCTCTTACTGCTTCAAAGAATATACCGGCTGTCAGACTAATGGAAATGCTGGGCTCTGATCCAGTAGCTCGTTTTGCCCGCAAACTTGGAATTGAGACACGTCTGTCTGCTGATTTGTCCCTTGCGCTTGGAACATCAGAAACCACTCTCATTGATTTAACTTCCGCTTATGCTGTTTTCCCAAATATGGGAGAAAAGATAATACCCTTTGGTGTGACAGAGGTTCTTGACCGCAGCGGACGGGTCTTATGGAAGGTAAAACCCGGGAAAAACATTGTCATGTCGCGTACAGACGCCGCCATAATTACAGATATGCTGTCCGGTGTTATTAAAGAGGGGACAGGTATAAAAGCCCGGGTTGTAGATCATCCTGTCGCAGGAAAAACCGGTACTACCAATCAGTACAAGGACGCGCTTTTTGTTGGTTTTTCTCCTGCGATTGCAACAGGAGTATGGGTGGGAAGAGATGAATATAAAACTCTTGGCAACCTGGAAACAGGGGCACGCTCGGCTCTTCCAATATGGATTGAATTTATGACAAAAGCGCTTGCAGGCAGACCCTTCCAGTATTTTGATATTCCGGATGATGTTGTAAAAGTTTCTATAAATCCCTTAACAGGTCGTCTTGCGACCAGTGATTCAAAACATGCAGTTACAGCTGTTTTTAAAAAAGGGACCGAACCTTTGAAATAGCTGTTATTGTATCTTTTGTTGACATCTCTTGCCTGGTTTTATAGTTAACCTACTTAAAAGAATATAAAAAATATTTTATATTCAACCAGGGGGCCCTTTTAAGGGTAATTATTTTGAATCAGTTTTATGTTTTCGTCATAAGGGCAGTGCTTGGGATTCTTTTTGCGGTTTTTTTAACACGTTTTTTTTATGGCAGGATAGATCTTTTTCATGTATCCGGTCTCGCTATTTTCATGGTAGGAATAGCATATATTCTGGATTATATGCGTGGCAGAAAATCTCGATAAATAAACTGCTGATCAGAGTAAACCGTTATATAAATCCGGCCTTTTGTTTGGAAGAAAAAAACTCATCCTGTTTTCACGCACACGCTTTAAATCATCAGCCTTTAAATCCGCAATAATCATATTTTCCTTCCCGGTTATATTCTTTTTAATAATATTGCCTGATGGATCTATTATAAGTGAAATTCCGGGAAAATTTATTCCGTTTCCATTATCACCGGTCTGGTTGCATGCAACAACAAACAAGCTGTTGTCGTATGCTCTTGCAGTAAGATGCCGCATCCATGATTTAAACTTTTTTTCAGGAGTTCCTCTTGGCGATGCATGGGGCATGAAAATAATATCTGCGCCATTAATAGCCATGTAAGAGGAAAGTTCCGGGAAGTGAGCGTCATAGCAGAGCTGTATGCCGAATTTAACACCATGGGATTCAAACAGGGGGACTTGATTGCCGGGTGTATATATTGGGCTCTCAGGAGGAGCTATGTACAGTTTTCTGTATATTCCAAGCTTATCATCGGGTCCGGCCACAAGGTGGGTTGCAAATATTCGACTATTTTTGTCTTTTTCAGCCATGCCCGCGAGAATGACGATGTTTTCCCTTGATGCGGTTTTTAAAAGAGAATCTGTTATATTGCCAGGAATAGATTCTAAAGAGTCTCCTATATCAACATTTACGCTATACCCTGTAATATTCATCTCCGGAAAGCAGATTATTTCAGCTCCACGGTCTTTTGCTTTTTTTATCCACCCATTCATCTTGTCAAGATTATGTCTGATTTTATTTACAGGTGAATTGCAAACAACAACTGCTATGCGTATATCTTTCATGGCCTGATATCAGATAAGGAATACTGTGAATTTAATTGTTTATGATTTACAGATCAAAATGAGCCTTTATCTTAAAAACCTTTGTTGACGGCATACTGATAATATGCGTTATCCCTGTTTTTTGAGATATATTTTTAAGATTTTCATTTATCTTTTTCATTGATGGAGCAATAAAGGTAAACCATATATTATATTTATTATTACGTCTGTAATTATGAGTTACTCCGGGATAGCTGTTAACTTCTGTGGCAAAGGATTCGATCATATCTTCCGGAACCTTTGCTGCGCATAGAGTACTGACGAATCCTAATTTCTCAGGCACAAAATTTCCACCTATTCGTCGTATAATTTTTTTTTCCTTTAACCTGACAAGACGTTCTAAAACTTCATCTTCAGAAAGATTCAGATCCTCAGCAATTGAAAGATAAGGCCGGGTGGTTATTGGAAAGTTTGATTGTATCCTGTTTAAGATTTTCTTGTCTATATCATCCATTAAAGGCATGGTTTTTACCTTTTTGCGTGAGAGAATTTGGGGTTTTGTAATAAAAAAAGCCCTGCATGTTTTTATGCAGGGCTTTTCAGTTAAAAATTAGTTTACCAGATCATTGTTCGTTTGATTATACACATCCGGTAGGTTTCGGAAGGCCAGCCATCTTACATGCTCCTTTTCCAGGTCCAGACGGAAAAAGTTCATATATATGTTTCAGTTTAAAACCGCTCTGTTTTGAAAGAATACGAACCATTGGAGCAATACCATTTTTTTCATAATAATCACGAAGAATTTTGATCATTACTCTATGTTCATCATTTATTTCTTCAATACCTTCTTCGGCTTTTACCCACTGTTCCCACTCAGGACAGTAGTGATCAAAAGCATCAATAAATCCATCTTCATCTACGACAAATTTTTTACCCATCCATTCGACATCCATTAAACAACCCTCCTTTGTAAAATAAAAATAATATAGCTCTTTGCCCCTCTAATTTTGTATTAATTAAGATTAAGTATACTACCCATTAATCAATGTCAATATAAAAATGATGGCGTCGTAAAAAGTTCCATCATGCTGATTTAATATTCTTTTGGCATTGTGTTTAGTTTGGCAAGGGTAAAAACCGGTCCATCCTTGCATACAAATTCTTTTCCGATATTACACCTTCCGCACATCCCAATTCCGCATTTCATGCGCATTTCAAGTGACATAATAATTTTATCATGCTGGTAGTTGAGCTTGTCTAATACCGGCTGAGTAAATTTAATCATAACAGGCGGGCCGCATATAATGGCATATGTATTCTCAGTTCCAGGAGGCGCTTTTTGTTCAGTAACAGTAGGCACAAATCCGACATTATATTTCCAGTCCGGATCATTTGTTGAATCAACTGTAATATGCATATTGATATCATCACGGGCTTCCCATTCAGCCAGTTCATCCTTATATAGAAGCATTCCCGGAGAACGTGCGCCATAAATTACATGAATTTCCTTGAATTCAGGCCGATTAACAGGATCGAGCATGTATATTATTGAAGAACGAAGCGTGGTAAATGCAAAACCTCCGCCTATTATCAAAACGTTTTTTCCTCTCAGGATATCCCAGGGATAATGGTTCCCAAGGGGACCGCGAATGCCAATAATATCTCCCGGTTTCATGGAGTGAAGAGCAGATGTCACCAGTCCGACCTTATTGACTGTAAACATCAAATATCCTTTTTCTGTAGGCGAAGACGCAATACCTATGGGTATTTCGCCTTTCCCTGCAACAGAAAGTTCTGCAAACTGTCCGGCATTATATGAAAAATTCTTTTCATCATCATGGTTTAAAAAAACCAGTTTTAATGTTTTAATGTTTTTATCTTCGGTCTCAATTGTTATTTCTTCTATACGAACCGGATAAGGCAGATACGGATTTCTCATTATAAACCCCAACTTTTTACGATTCCATCAACTTCAGCTCACTCGTAAACTTAATCCACTTTAGTCACTCGTAATTGTTCATTGTATTGCATATTTTTCGTATATCAATGTTTACTGGGCATAGACGTATGCATCGACCGCATCCAACACATTGAATGCCATTATTATATTTATCTACGTAATATTTCAGCTTGTGCATAAACCGCTGCCTTACCCTCTGCGTGCTGGTATTTCTTGGATTATGGCCTGAGCCATGAAGAGTAAAAAGCGGAAACATACAACTGTCCCAGTTCCGTATTCGTATGCCGGATGACACGTGTGTTTCATCCTGAACGTCAAAGCACCAGCATGTTGGGCACACATATGTGCATGTTCCGCAGTTTATGCAGGCAAAAGCCAGATTTTCCCAGAATGGCGCATTAAAAAGTTTGTTAACTTCTTTATCCTTTAATTTTTCAGTTGAAACAAATGAGGTTATTTTGTTTTCCGCTTGTTGTTTCATCTCACTGATAATATTTTTGGCAGTATCAGGATCAATATTTGTTTCCCATCCCGCAGCTCTTAAAAAATCTTCACCTTTTGAAGAAATTATTTTTGCGAGAAAATGATCATCCGTATCTACAAGAAGAATATCAAGCCCGTCTTCATTAAAAGGACCATAGCCGGCGCTTGTGCAGAAACATGTTGACTGCGGGTTGTTACAGGCAAGTCCGACAAATGTGGTTGCCTCATAAGACCTCAGCCAGTATGGATCTTTATATTCAGGGGTGTCAAAGTTGGGTTTGACTAATAAAAAGGCTGCTGTATCACAGGGTCTGACACCGATTAAAGCTCTTTGAGAATAATCTTTTTCCGTTTCCTTCATTACATGGTGATTCTCTTTACTTACATCAAGCTCATATTCAAGCATAATTTCAGACTGGGGATAAACAACTGATTTCGGTGAGAGCGTTGTGTTTAAATAATTTAAATCCGGCAATTTACCCTTTTCAAGCTCTTTAAACACATGAAGACCATTTTCTTTAACAGGGCCGAATAATCGGTAAGATTTATTTATTCTTTCAAGCCCCTTTGCCCAATTTTTTTTATCGATCTGTATGACTTTCATAACGCGGCTTAATCCCTAAATTTTCAATTCGGATCATCAGGACTGTATGTATCAAGGGGAGGGCGTTTATCCAGCGACATGCCTGCCTCCCAGCCATATATATCGAAACAATCCTTTTCCAGTTTTTTCGTAAGCAGTCTTACATTTATACCCATTGGACATGCCTGTTCACAGGCTCCGCAGTCCGTGCATCTGCCGGCGCAATGAAATGCCCTTAGCAAATGGAAAGTTTTAGTGTCTGTTGGATCAATACTTTTTCCTAACCACTGGGGATGGGATTCATCTACAAAGCATGTAGGACAGTAACAAAGAGGGCATGCATTTCTGCATGCATAGCACCTGACGCAGGCTGAAAATGTTTTGTCAAAAAAACTGTTTTTTTCTTCAACCTTCATTTCTTCGATTTTGCGAACATCTTCATACCTGTCAATGTTAGCCTGCTCCTCAACAGGTTTTGCAGCAAGCTCATCGTATATAACAGGGTTGCGGTGGATGCACAGGGCGCAGTTTTCCTGCATTACATCGGTTTTTTTGAATGTTTTTTCAGCAGTATTGCCCCTAACAATTATGGTATTTTCTTCTTCCGCAACCTCGATTATTTCCTCTTCAAAGATTGAGGCAACCTTATGCCTGTCGATCATTCCCTTGCAAGGCGCCCCTATAATAAACAACTGGTCTCTTTTAATCTTGTTTTCGATTATATGGGTGACGATATTTCGCGAATCGCATCCTTTAACTATAACAGCAATTTTTTCATTTCTGCCTGTCAGATATTTTGCAAGGTTGATTCTGCAGTTGCTGTCCCAAACTAAACTATCTGTATTTTCCGGTTTGTTTATAAGGCAGGGCTCATTCATCATGGGTATTGTGCCTTTTTGGAAGCCTATTACAATATCCACTGCCTTTTCGTTTAAGAGTCTTTTAGAAATTTCTTTTATTTTATCAATATATTTTAACATACAAACAAGGACCTTCACAAAAGTTTCAAAAATATTATTTCTTAGTTATTCTTGTTGGTTTCACCTTGATCCTTTATCTTGCGGTTTAACTCTTTCTTTTTTGACCATCTGCCCAGGAAACCTATCATGCCCGATTCATATGCCCTGTCTACAACTTCTTCGCGTACCCTGAGCCCTTCGGATTTTTTCATGGCTGTTCTCAGACATTCGGTTTTATAGGGGCATTCAAGACAGTTTTCAGGAGTGGTTCTGAAACCATCATCTGTTTTCGGAAAAACAATGTCGAGAATACCAAAACATGATGGATATTTTTTTTCTTTATTAGTGCCGGCAGTTGTCATGATTCATCGAGTTCATGTTTAAGATCGCGTGTCATCAGCTTGTTGAGCGCGTCTTTTGGAGAAGCATCATCGTAAAGTATATGGTATATCTCGTGTGAAATAGGCATTTCAACATTGATCTTACGGGACAAGTTGTAAACAGATTTAGCAGTCTTAATTCCTTCAGCAACCATGCACATCTCAGACAGGATATCCTTTAATTTCTTTCCCTGTCCCAATTGTTTGCCAACAGTGTAATTACGGCTTAACTCGCCCGTACAGGTTAAAAGAAGATCTCCAACACCTGCCAGGCCGGTGAATGTACGCGGGTTTGCCCCTAATTTTAATCCAAGGCGCCTGATTTCTGTAAGACCTCTGGTGATCAGGGCGGCCCTTGTATTAAGGCCAAAACCAAGCCCATCAACCATTCCTGACGCAATCGCAATTACATTTTTTACTGAACCACCTAATTCTAACCCTATAATGTCATTATTTGTGTATACTCTAAAAAGAGGGGTAGCAAAGACATGTTGAACAAAGGAAGCTGTTTTTTTGTCTTTTGATGCTACGGCGACTAACGTTGGAGTATTTAAAGAAACTTCACGCGCAAAACTCGGGCCTGAAAGGACTGCAATATGTTTTTCAGAAACTTTTGGAAGCGTTTGTTTAAGCACATTTGACATGGTTAAATGGGTTTTGTTTTCAATTCCTTTTGATGCGGAAACTATAATAGTATGATTGGAAACATAATCTGCAAGCTTTTGTGATGTGTCTCTCATTAAATGAGAGGGCACAACAAGAAGCAAAAGGTCTTTACCGGATGCTACGAGTGATATATCATTTGACGGGTGGATGTTTGAAGAAAGTGAAATGTCTGGAAGAAACTTTTTGTTTTCGTTTAGTTCTTTAATCTGTTTGACTATTTCAGGTTCGAATACCCATAAATCAACATTAAAACCTTTTCTTGCGAGAAGATTGGCCAGAGATGTACCCCAGCTTCCAGCGCCAATGACACCAATTTTAGTAGAATTTATATCAATATTATTCATTAATCTGTTTCATCCTTTTTTTCTTCTTTTTCAGCGAGTCCCGCAGCTCCGATAACTTTTTCGTCAGAGTCTACATCTACAAGAGTCACTCCCTGAGTGTTGCGGCTGATTATTGAGATTCCCTTTATAGGCATGCGTATAAGCTTACCGCTGCTTGTCATGAGCATAAGATCGTCGTCTTCTTCTACAAGAAGCATGGCAACTACCAGTCCGTTTCTTACACTTGTTTTAATGGTAATTACACCCTTGCCTCCGCGTTTTTGAACAGGATATTCATCTATGGATGTTCTTTTTCCGTATCCGTTTTCTGTGGCAACAAACAATGTCTGTCCATGACTCAGAACTTCCATTCCTATGATGTGGTCACCAGAGGTAAGCTTAATCCCGCGTACTCCGATTCCAACACGACCGGTTGGACGAACATCAGATTCATGAAAACGTATTGATTTGCCTTTTAAAGAACCCAAAAATACATTCATTGTTCCATCCGTTATTCGCGCTCCAATAAGCTCATCATCTACGCCTAATTTTAAGGCTATAATACCTCCTGCTCTTGGGTGGCTGTAAGCCATAAGATCGGTCTTTTTTACAAGACCTTTTTTTGTGGCTGCAACAACATAATATCCTGGTTCAAATGAGGGCACATCAAGCACTGTTGTAAGTTCTTCATCCTTTTCAAAGTTAAGGAAATTAACAATTGCTTTGCCACGGCTTAAACGACTTGCCTGAGGGATATCATATACTTTGCGCCAGTAAACCCTTCCCTGATTTGTAAAGAACAAAAAGGTATGATGAGTGGAGGCTACAAAGAGATGTTTGACGAAATCTTCCTCCTTTATTCCCATGGCGGTTTTTCCTTTGCCTCCGCGTCTCTGACTTTGATAAAGGGTGATTGGGTTTCGTTTTATATAACCGGTGTTAGATATGGTTACGACCATATCTTCTTCAACTATCATATCTTCTATTGTAATTTCCTTTGTAGATTCGATTATCTCGGTACGGCGCATGTCGCCGAATTCATTTTGTATTGCAAGAAGCTCATCTTTGATGATTTGTTCTACTATTGTTTCGCTGCCTAATATTTCTTTGAATTTTGCAATATTTTTAAGAACATTTTTATATTCTTCTAATGTTTTTTCGCGTTCAAGAGCGGTAAGCCTTTGCAGACGCATATCCAGTATGGCCTGAGCCTGAATTGCGCTTAAATTAAACTGCTGAATCAGGCCTTTTTTTGCTTCAACAGGAGAGCCTGATTTTCTAATAAGGGAAATAACTGCGTCGATATTATCAATGGCGATTTTCAATCCTTCAAGTATATGGGCGCGTGCCTGGGCTTTTTTTAACTCATAATTGGTTCGCCTTATAATTATGTTTTTGCGGTGATAAATAAAATAATTAAGGATTTCTTTTAAAGGTAAAAGCTGTGGCTGGTTTTTTACAATAGCAAGAAGTATAATCCCAAATGTATTTTCCATCTGGGTATGCTTATAAAGCTGATTAATCACAACTCCTGCAATCTGGTCTTTTTTAAGACCTATGGCAATCCGCATTCCCTCTCTGTCAGATTCATCTCTTATATATTTTATCCCTTCGATTTGTTTGTGCCTTATCAATATTGCGATTTTTTCAATCAGCCTGGCTTTGTTAACCTGATAAGGGATTTCAGTAACTATGATGGTTTCGCCGTGTGTTCTCTTGTCTTTTTCTATCTGTATTCTTGCTCTTACACGGATTATACCCCGTCCGGTTCTATAGGCGTTAATTATACCGCTTGTTCCGTGAATAATACCCCCTGTTGGAAAATCAGGCCCGGGAACTGATTCCATTAATTCCCGGCATGAAATTTCAGGGTTGTCTATTATTGCGGTTACTGCGGCAATGATTTCGGAAAGATTATGCGGTGGTATATTGGTCGCCATTCCAACAGCTATGCCAGAAGAGCCGTTGATTAAAAGATTTGGAATCTTGGCGGGAAGCACAGACGGCTCATTCAAGGATTCATCATAATTTGGAGTCCAGTCAACAGTTTCTTTGTCCAAATCTTCCAGCATCTGATGAGCCAGTCGCATCATCCTGATTTCCGTGTATCTCATTGCAGCAGGAGAATCACCGTCAACAGAGCCAAAATTCCCCTGGCCGTTTATCAATGGATATCTTAAGGAAAAATCCTGTGCCATTCTGACAATTGTATCATATACAGCAGTATCGCCATGAGGATGATATTTTCCAATAACATCTCCTACGATGCGGGCAGATTTTTTATAGGGTTTATTCCAGTCGTTTTTCAGCTCGCGCATGGCATATAACACTCGGCGGTGTACCGGCTTAAGGCCGTCACGTACATCAGGCAAAGCTCTTCCTACAATTACGCTCATGGCATAATCGAGATAAGATTTTTTCATCTCGGTTTCAATACTGATTTCCGCCATTTTTTCATTATACATTATTCTAATTCCTTTGGTCCAATAAGTTTATGGTAACTGGCATGATAAATATCGGTAAGTGCCAGAAATGCGGTTATAATAAGCGGCCCATATATAATGCCAAGAATTCCAAAAAGATTCAAGCCTCCAATTATAGAGAGAAACACAAGAAGAGTATGCATTTTAACGCGATGACCGACTATTTTTGGTTTAAAAAGATATTCAATGCTTCCTGAGAGAACTATATAAAAAATAACAAAGAAAACAGCTGCAGCGATCCTTCCTTTTAAAAAAAGATATATTGCTGCCGGTATAAATACCAACCCAATTCCGAGTATAGGAAGAAATGCAAGCAGAGACATTATTACACCCCACATAAAAGGGGATTCTAAACCAAACAGCATAAAAACGGTTCCGCCAAGAGTTCCCTGAATCAAGCCACCAAGACCGTTGCCTATAAGAATAGCCCCTGCCATATCCTTAACCTTTTGAAGTAACTTTTCATCCTGTTCTCTGGGAAGCGGAGAAAGCTTTGTGATGAAACAAACCAGTTTTTTCCCATCTATTAACAGGAAATAGGTAATAAGAAGCAAGAGAAGTATATTTACAAAAAATGCAAGTGTATTTGAAGCGATTAATCTTGCCTGTTCATAGAGAAAAAGACCTACTATTTTGCCGAGTTCTGAAATAACATTATTCAGCATTTCTCCGGTTAGTTGAATATTAAAATTCCCAAGAATCAAATTTGCTTTTTCAAAAAGACCGCTGTTTGCAAGAAGGTTTTTTATTTGATCGTTTAATAATGCATTTTTTGCGGTTAGATAGAGGTCATGAGCTTCTTTTGATAATATCCCCACAAAGAATACTATTGGAACAAACACGACAAAAAATATTAAAATACAGGTTAAAAAAGATGCAAAAGGCGGATTTATTTTGTCTTTTACACTTAAGAAATTAAAAACAGGCCGGAAAATGCCTGAAAATAAAAAGGCAAGAATAATTATAGATATAAACGGCCATATAAGCCAAGTTAGCATTGCTGTTGAAAGGATGAAAAGTGTCAAAAAAAACCAAAAAATCATATTTCGAGAATCGCTATCTCGCATATTACCTCCAAAAACAAAATCACTAAACTGAAATTTGGGATTTGTCTGGGGCAGGGAGAGACCGGGGCACATTAAGGATGTTGAGGCTTAAAGTTTGAGCCTGACGTCCCGCTGACAGCAGGAGCAAAAAGGGGCGTTTTCCAAAGGTCTCAATATATCCTCCTTTACAGGGGAATATATTTTTTAACTGTCTCATAGAGTTATTGCTCTGTCCCGTTCACGGTGAGACCTTTGCATAACTGCCATTTTCTCGTGATGCGGCGTCAGTCTCAAGTTTTAATCCTCAAAATACTCTATGTATTCCTACGGTTAACCTTTTCATCTTCCTTGCATGACAAAAAAAATATCATGTTCTGCAAAGGTCTCAGTAGGACAAAGCAATTTAAAATTTATAAGTTTAATATCTTGATTTTTTTTTGAACAACTTGCGTTACTTGCTTATAATGCCTAAAGCTACAAATATAAGAAGGGTTTCATATATGAAAACAGGAGCATAGTTGCCAAAAATAGCGTAAATAATTCCTCCGCCGACAATTGCCGGTACACCACAAAAAACTAAAATACCCAACTTTCTGCTGATGCTCATTTTGTAATCCTCCAGTAATTTATGAATTCAACTTTAAACCTTACAATATATAAGTAATTTTCATAACAACAATTAATAATTAAGTAAAGAAAAAAAGTAACTATTCAGCCACGGATTAACACAGATGAACGCAGATAGGTTTAAATACAGTAACTACTCAGGCACAGAGGGGCAAAGGCACAGTGGCACAAAGCAAAATAAAAACATATAGAGATTTGCAGGTCTGGCAAAAATCTATGCCCCTCTGTTCCTGATGAATTGCAAACCCAGATAGAAATTTTTATGAACCTGTATTATTTGAAAAGAGACGAATTCGATAAGTTATCTGAATTAAGCCGAGAGATAGAACGAATGCTTAGCAGCTTAGAGACCTTTGAAAA
>Ga0222639_1000249_pt1 | contig 25591 bp, 24 predicted proteins | sample AntAcemetagen185_FD_179863 | JGI IMG/M metagenome (GOLD analysis project Ga0222639, IMG submission 179863) | Saline water microbial communities from Ace Lake, Antarctica - #185 | ecosystem: Environmental > Aquatic > Non-marine Saline and Alkaline > Saline | place: Antarctica: Ace Lake...
TTTCAGCCTGAGATGCAGCCTGGGTTTCAGCTTCATTTAATACTGATTGTTTTGAAGCAGAATAATAAAGATATCCGCCCACAGAGGCTGAGAAGAAGGCCAACAGACCCAAAATCAATAAGATTGCACGAAGCTTCATGTTTACCCTCCTTCCAGTTCAAGACCTGAAGATTCAAGCTGATAACTGGAAAATGAACACATCACAATAGCCGGATTCAAAATTCATATTCAACTGCTTTGAAATCAGATTGCCTTGAAAGAGGGTTACGTGCAGAGGTAGCATCGCACACCCGCCAAAATCATTCAAGACTGCCAGTCTACACTTTTTTCAACAAATCCCTGCAACAACAATGATATAGAGATCTTCAATCGAGTTGAAGGTCAAAACCGCCTATCTTTCCAACTCTTCTTTAACAGCAACCCCGAGCTTTGCCAGGGTATAAGGCTTCTTTATGTATTTCCCTGCCCCTGATTCCTGGGCAAGGTCCACCTCTTTTGTTTTGGTATATCCGCTGGCGATGATGGCCTTCTGACCAGGATGAATCTTGATCATTTCCTCATAGGTCTTCCGACCGTTGATCCCTTTGGGCATCACCATATCAAGGAGGATGAGATCCACGGGGTGTTCTTTCACATATTCAATGGCCTCTTCCCCGCTTGAAACAACTTCAGCCGTATAACCCAGCCTGGTCAATATCCCGCTTGCAATCTCCCTCTGCCTCTCTTCATCATCAACCACCAGGACCTTCTCTCCATGCCCAAGATAATCTTCCAGAGGGACCTGTTCCCTCTCGTCAGCCACTTGCTCCCTGGTCGTCGGGAAATAGAGCTCAAATACTGTTCCTTTCTCACTGCTTTTGACGTTTATGTATCCGTCATGATCTTGCATACTGTTCCACACAACAGCCAGACCTAAACCTGTACCGCTTCTACCCATCACCTTCTTTGTATAGAATGGCTCAAAGATCCTATCGAGGTCTTGAGGAGATATTCCAGAACCGTTGTCTGATACGGTAAGCATTACATATTCACCTGTGCGCACATCTTCATATCCCTTTAGGGGTTCATCCAGATACCGGTTTATGGTCGATACCGTGACCGTGCCCCTGCCCTCAATGGCTTCTGATGCGTTTACGACCAAATTCATCAGGACCTTCTTAATATGAGAAGCTGAACCAGTGATATTCAACAATTCGGAATCAAGGCCAGTTTTGAAAGTACTCAAGGGGTGGATTCTTTCGAGTTTTTGATGTTCGGCAGAATTCAGGTATTCCTCGACCAGGGTATTGATGTTCAGGACTTCCCTACCGCTTGCCACCCCCCTGGCTATGGTCAATAAGTCTTCCACAACATCGGCGGCACGCATCCCGGATTCCTGTATTGTTTTTATGGGATTCCTGAGCGGGCTGTCTTCAGGTAAATCCATCAAGAGTAACTCCGGGTAGCTTACGATGCCCGAAAGGATGTTGTTCAAATCGTGGGCTACGCCACCTGCCATGAGCCCCATGGCTTCCATCTTGTTTGACCTGGCGAGCTTTTCTTCGCTCTCCAGTAGTGCCTTTTGTGCCCGCTTGACCTCGGTGAGGTCAGCCACGATTCCTCTCATACCAACAGATTTCCCTTCACTAATAATAGGGGTGGAGTATACCATCGCAGGGTATCTGCGGCCGTCCTTCATCAGCGCTGTGTATTCAGTGCCTCCTAATTTCTCGCCTTTCAAAACCCTCTGAATGTTCTTGAGAGCCCGATCGTGATCTTCAGGTATTAACATCTGAAGTGCATTCAGCCCTTTTTCAAAATCTTCTCTTGTGTAACCTAAAATATCAAAAGCCATGCGATTTGTGAAAGTCAAATTACCTTTTGCATCTGTTTCAAAAACAATTTGAGGTAATGAATCAGATAACTCCCTGTATTTCTCTTCGCTCTCCCGCAGCGCCTCTTCCGCCCGCACCCGCTCGGTGATGTCTATCATCGTCACCATGTCAGCGGTTCGGCTTGCGAAAGGTATGGTTTTGGACCACATTTCAATCCATTTCAGATTACCTCCGGGAGTGACCATTCGCCAGTTGTAGCGGATCACCGCGTCTTTCTCACCTGTCTGCTTCTTTTGCCCCTGCTCCATCACAAAGGCCAGATCATCAGGGTGAATCAATTTGGCGTAGTCCCCGGGAGACCAGTTCACTATCTCCTCGGCTGTTACTTCCATTATCTCGGCCGCCCGGTCGTTCACGTAAACGAACAATTCTTCCTGAAGGATGATAATCCCCAGCAGCGCCTGGTCGGAGAGTATCCTGAACTTCTCCTCGCTTTCTCGCAGCGCCCCCTCCACCCGCTTGTGCTCAGCGGCTTCATTTTCGAATTCCTTGACCCTTTGTTCCAATTCTTCGTATGTTGGCCTTTTGGCCATCAGAAGATCCTCCAAATACCCTCAAAATGAAAAAGCCCATACTCCTTTGTGTCTTGGACACTATGTATGAGCCTTTGTAATTCCCATTAGTTCTCCCCTTCTTGGTTTAGATCATGTTTTGAAGGGCTTTGTTTTTATCATCAGAGACTATGATTTTTACTAATAACCTTGAACCCTGGTTCGGGGCTTTCGATTCAGGCTAAGATACGTGCATGATGGTAGCATCGCACATCCGTCAAAATCATGCAAGGCTGCCAGATCAATTCATGCCTTTATCTATCATATTAGTTAAGGTTCATATGGGAAAACTTCACTTTTTCTTACCACAAGATATGGAAAAACGATATCAGTCTCTGCAGCGCCGCCAAAAGTTCGCGGGGCCTGGCAAACCGGTTGTAGGATGTTGATTTCGGGATGGCCGATTACCTCCTGTTAAATCAGAAATTACCTGGCCACCGGGAGCGTCAACACCGGCGCTGCCGAGGGTGTCGTTCCCGCCTGGAGATCCCCCAATATCTGCGGGAGAAGGAAGGCGCTCTTAGAGTCGAGATCGCTGTCCGCAATATAAAACCAATAGCCACGATATTTTACATCAATGTACGCATCATCCGGCCGGGCCGAGCATCCCACAGCCATTTGATATCAGCAGGACGATCACGAAAGGAATTATCTTGACACAGTGAATCACGGTCTTGCTCCCTGTAATTTTAGGCACTTTAAACTTCAGGCACCCCAGTTAAATAGACTTCGTATTGAACGGGGTAAACTTTAGGCACTTGTATTCTGGCAGTCTCTATATATGGAACTGTAACGATTCGTGTCAAGCTCAAATCATCCAAAACCACCTAAGCTCTCGGGTTGTTTAATTCGAAAGCTGGAAAGAAACAGTTTTCAAGCCTGCGAATGAAGTGTCGCGTGATGGTGCCTAAACTTCCCCATCAGGTGCTTGTGATAGTGGCTGTGAAGTGTGTTTGAGTCGCCGCGATATGATATCCGACCGTCATGAATGCCATAAATTTCCCGGGTGGTTTGGGCTAAGAAATCGTACTCGTGGGAAACGATGACGTAGCTGATGTCGAGCTGATTCAGCAGGGTGATAATTCGAATATTTGTGTCCTCGTCAAGCCCGGTGGTGGGTTCGTCTAAGATAAGCGCCTTCGGCTCCATTACCAGGACCGTTGCGAGTGCGACGAGCTTTTTTTCCCCTCCGGAGAGCTTGTGAGTCACACGCTCCTCAAAGCCTTTTAGATTTAGCCTTTCTAAGATTTCCATGGCCATTTTGCGGGCCTCTGTCGGGCTTTTTCCTAAATTGAGGGGGCCGAAGGCAATATCCTCCAAGACCGTTGGGCAGAAGAGCTGGTCGTCAGCATCCTGGAACAAAAACCCTATCTTGCGTCTTACATCAAGGAAATCTTTTTTTGTTTCAATCGGTTTTCCAAAGGCCCGGATAGTGCCGGATGAGGGTTTGAGGAGCCCCATGATTATATGCAACATGGTGGTCTTGCCACTTCCATTATGGCCGATAAGTCCCAATTTCGTCCCTTCTTCGAGGGTGAAGCAGAGACCATCCAGCACAGGTTTACCCCCTGCGTACGAAAAAACAATGTTTTCAAGCTGAATTATCACGCTATTTTCACCCATTCTAAAATCTCCACCCCAATGACGGCAATCGTCACAACGACCAACCAGATTAAATCGAGCCGTGAGAACGAGAACTCATGAAGGGAATAAAATCTCCCGGCAAATCCGCGGCAAAGCATGGCTTTATACACACGTTCCGCGCGGTCCGAGGCCATCACAAACAGCATGCCGATGAGATACGCGTATGTCTTGTACGTATGCAGGTTCGAAGCCGGCCGAAAACCGCGGATGCTCGCTGATCTCAGGAGGCGACGATACTCTTCCTCCATCACAAATATATATCGATAATTCAGCAACAGGAGATAAACGATTTTCTCAGGAATTCTCAGGCGGCTCAGTGCGCTTCCCAAGGTCGCAACAGTGTTTGAAGCGATCAGGGCAATAAAGGCCAGGAGAATGGCGTTGGATTTGAGCGTGATTCGGGCTGAAACAAGGACGCCTTCACGGCTCACCTCAAAAGGCCCCAAATAGAAAAGGGGTTGACCGGCAAAGGTCAGGGGAACGACAAGCCACAAAAAAATAATAAAGCCGTTTACCAGGGCAATCCGCTTGGCAACTTCCAGAAAATCCAGCCGGCATAGACCGATTAGAGCAAAAGAGAAGATGAGGGCCGCAATCAGAGCCGGAAACCTGTTTGAAAGGGCAACAACAAAGGCATAGACCGTTGCGAAAACCACCTTGAATCTCGGGTCAAGACGATGTATCTGGGAGTTTCCTATGGAAAATGGCTCTTGCAACATAGAAAGATCAGTCCGTTTTCTTCCCTTCTATTTCAGCCGATTTGCGACGATAGTTAAAATAGGCACCAACACCCACCAAACCCAGAATATAGCCAATACCACCAAAGACATCCCTTGCGGTAGGACTGCTCTCCCGGGACTCAACGAGGATCTTAATTACCGGCTTGAGCCTTTGGTCAAGGGATTGTTCCACGACGCGACGAATTTGCTCCAAACTCACACTGGACTTTGCCGCCTGCACTTCAGGCATCTTCGATCCTGTTTTTTGAGAGACGGTCGGCCTTGGATTTGGCTCGGAGGTCCCGCCTAACTCGCTGGCAGGAATGGTCCATTCACCCCGGTGCCCCATACCGGCCTGAAGGACAATTTTCATGGCGGTCTTTTTTGGTATTTTAAAAGAGAATTCCCCCCGCTCATCTGTTTTGCCCTCAAGAAGCTGCTTTCCTGTAAGATCGTAAACAATAACCTCTCCCCCCTTAACCAGCTTTCCGCCGCCAAACTTGCTTTCGGTGAAAATCTTATCGCCTTCCACCCATGCAAAAATGGTTACTCTATGGGCCATTGCAGGACCTGTCCAGACAACACAAGCCACCATGAAAAGCATAGATCCAAAAACTTTTCTGCAACACATACGATTTCTGGTCAAACCGTTTGTACGCATCTCTTCCTCCAAACAAGTTTTGAAAGATGAACATCTAACATCGAACATCGAACGTCCGGGCCAAAACAACTTAGCGCTTATGGGGCATAAGGGGGAGTCTTCTCAGAATTTCCCGGAAGCATGTCAGGCTGCACCTTCCTGAGAAACGCCACGCAAAACACGGTGATGATTCCCTCTATAATCATCACGGGAAGGTGCGCAATGACCACCAAATAGGAGACCTTGAGAAAGTTCTCCTCCGTGAAGGTCAACGCCAGCCCAACCATAACGGCGCCCAAGAAGACGGAAAGGGCACCGCAGACGAACGCGGCAGGCAGGGCGATGTGGGATCGCTTGCTGACCAGACGACCGAAAAGATAGTAGCAGAAAACTGCCGGCAATGCCATAATCATGGTGTTGACTCCGAGGGTTGTGATCCCTCCGAACTGAAATAATATGGCCTGGAGCGTCAGGGCCACTAATATAACAGGGAAAGCGCCCCACCCAAGGATGAGTCCAACAATGCCGTTGAGAATAAGATGAACGCTCGAAGGTCCGATGGGAACATGAATCAGGGAGGCTACAAAAAAAGAGGCGGAAAGGATCGCGGCGCGGGGAATACGGTCGTAATCCAGTTTTTTCAGTCCAATGGCTGTACCTGCCGCAGCGAACGCAATTCCTGCGATCAGGACCGGACCGGACAAAACTCCTTCAGATATATGCATGATGATATCCTATTTAGTGTCTGAACGAAAACTGTCTTTTTCGTTCAGACACTATTTAGAACAAAACAGATAATTACGCAACCACAGGGATTTCTCCCTCTCGCCCAATCTGACGAAACGGCCTTGTCAACGGACCCGGGAGAGAGCAGGCCCATTTTGTGATGCGTTTAAAATTCCGCTGTCAGGCGCAGCCCGAAGATCCATCCTTTCGGGCTCTCTTTCTCTTTCATTGAATCTTTCATATATTGTACGTCCCCTGTGACGGCAAAGATGTCGTTCAGGGCAAACCGTCCGTAGACCTCGAATACGTCCGTATGGTCCACATCTGAGTTGCCGCCTCTCAGGTGGCCGTAACCGATCCCAATGTTGTCACCCTCGCGTCCCCACAGGTTACCGCTGATGTCTAAGCCACCCGAGTAGATATCCTGGTAATCGATGGCCGCCTCATCGTCCTGCCAGCCGAACCGGATCCATACCCCTAAGATATCCCCCAATTCCTGATCAAAGGAGATCAACGCCGCAGTCAACCGTTCCTTTTTTGTGCCGGCCACATTACTGAAATCACTGCTCGTAGTATCCAGAATCAGCCGATAGTTTCCCTCCCCAAAGCCAAAATCCACGGCGTAAGCAAACTGCATTCCATAGAAATTATATGGTTCATCAAGATCTCCCTCTTCGCCATTGCTCCCCATGGCCATGGCAACGCCTTTTACGGAAAACCCACCAATCTCCCACTCTATGGCGGCGCCGATGTCATAGGACGGCAGAAAAGCGTTGGGGCCATTTACCAGGGCTTCGTTCATAAACTGGGTGAACTCGTCATTGGCAAATGCGTTTTCGTCCATGTAGTCCGTTGCGTCAATGATACCGCCCGTGATTCCCAGGGCGTGATCATCGCCGAACCTGAATGTGTGTTTGTACCAGGCGGTGAGCAGGTAGTCGCGGTTTCTGCCGTTGATGTCTTTATAGTCATCCTGAACCTGAGCCGCCCATGGGGCAATTATAAAAGGGGATCTGCCCTTCTCCATCAAACCGTTTCCAGCCCCGAACCCAAACTTGGCAAAGATTTCATCCGAGTCGGTGGGGGTAAAACTGATCTCCGGCTGGAAGACCAGGGTCCCCCTCCCCTCGCTATCAAAGTCAGGGGCATCGCTGATACTCTGATACTGACCTACCCCGGCGATGATCCCTCCAATGGAAAATTTGTCGTTGATTTCATATCCAAACCCATTCCCTGCCAGCACAAAAATCCCTAAGGCTGCTAATAGACACCCCGGCTTCAACCGTGTCCATGTCTTCATGATATCTTTCCTCCACTGATATCTATTTCTCTTTCCAATCATGAAACTTGACCCATATAACGGCGCCCAACTCCACGTCCTTTTCTTCACCCTTGATTTTCATTTTTTTATCAGAGGTGTTCAAGGCCGCAAATCCCCACCATCCCGCTTTGGGAACCGCATAGGTGAAAACGCCGTTTTTGTCCGCCTTGACCGTCTGAGTAACCATGTAATCCGTGGGCGCCTCCGCTTTTTTATCCTCGTTGTAGTATTCTACTTCAATCTCGGCAAAGGGGATCGGTTTACCATCCATTTTTACTACTCCCTGAAAGATGTTCCCGGCATAAAGCCCGAACGGTTTTGACAGGGGAACAATCTCGGTCTTGAGGCCGATTTCCTCATCCCATCCTTCATCATCACCAAAGGCCGTCACGACGGTCTTGGTATAGTGGACGATGAAGCAGTCTTCCGCAGGCTCCCAGTAAGGATTTGGCTCCATAAAAAAGGCGTAAACACCCGGCCTTTTGACATTATAGTCGGTTGTCCAGGCCTTGTGCCCCATGACCTTGGTTTGTTTCAGCTTTCCGAGCAAATCCTGTTTTTTGCCGTTTGCCATAACCCCGAACACCAGCGGCTTTATCAGCTCCATTCCTACACCTTCAAAAGGGTGAGAAAAGGAGAGCGTAAGAGTAACATCCTTATTATCTCCCTGCATGACCATGCTGTCCGAAGGGATAACCATCCCAAAATGGGCAAAGGCCGTTTGAGCGGCACAGAAAAAGAACAACCCCAAGACACAACCAAACACCAACTTTTTCATCACTTTTTCCTCCATAAAATATTTTTGTTAAAAGTCTTATAGAAACAAAAAAGGCCACAAAAGCCCCAAGGGTTTTTTCAAAACCCGTTGGCCTTCATGGCCTAAAAAATGCTACAGTTTAATTAAGTTTAATTAAGATTAAACGTCCGGCTTCTTGCCTGACCTGGTGTTTATATAGTTGCAACGCCGATAGATGTCAAGAGTTTTTTCAACCTTTGTTCTTTTGCCCTTTTTCAGAGACCGGGCATGAACCTAATTTCTTGATATGAAAGCACCCTTGCCCTGACATGATTGCCTTCTCATCCAAAACCCGGGCCAGGGCTGCCGAGATCTGTTCGATAATATCTATGACCTGCGTAGCGGGGGTGGGCCTTGCGTAATGGCCTGCCAACCGGTTGACCCGCGCAGCAAGGATAGCGGCCTCTCTGACATCAATGCCGGCGCCGATCAAGGCCGCAACAATACCGGTCACCGTATCCCCGGTGCCCCCAATCGCCTCCATGGCCTTTTCCACGGGCAGGTCAATCGTGGTATGGACCCCTTGCCGGTCGGCCACGTAATCGGGCTGCCCTTTCACAAGTAGGCCGGCAGCAGCGTTTTCGTGCTGGTAAGCCCGTTCAATCAGTGCAGGCGCCCTCATTTCCTCGTGCAGGATGAACCCCCGTGTGTAAAATGGATGCGGGGCCTCTTCATCCGCCAAAAAGGCCAATTCCCCCACGTCGGGGGTGAAAAGATCATATTCTGATGCCTGCCCACTCATCTTGGCGGCGTACATGAAACCGGCATCCGCAATCAGCACAGGCCGCTTTGCCATCTCTTCCACGGCAAACAGGACCCGGTTGTGCCAGTCCACGTCAGGCTGGAGATAGTGAAAGGCAATGGCGTTGATATCCCCTTCGACTGAATTTTCACTCAAACGGGCATACAGACGCCGACTGCCATCTCCCAGTCCGATATCACCCACAAGATATCCAACAGGCGGAGGCTGGCCCATGACCTCACCGACCTTGATGGCAGCGGCGAGAAGGGCAGGGGTTCCCCGGTTTACAGGAGCACGGTTTCCCTGGATCGAAATGAAATCATCCTGGAGAACAACCTTCCCAGTTATCAGCGGGAAGTCCTGATCAGGAACGGTGCCAACCACAGCTAACATTGACGTCTCATCTCCTCGTATGCCAGTTGAAGGGCATAACCGCAGAGGGTATGGCCGATCTCCTCGGGCGCCGGAGCGTCCGCCAGAGGTTTTCCCACCATTTCCTGAGCTAAATAGGGCACATCCGGGCACCCCCCGCCGGAGATATTTACTATGGCCCGGGTCTCCTTATCAACGGTCAATTTCATATTCGCGGCACGGACCATGAAATATCGCCCATAGTCCTTTGTCTGGAAGATATCAACCGGTCGGAGCAGCGGGCTGCTGACAGGGACTACCTGCAGGGGTTCTGCTCCCGCTGCCTCGAGGGTTCTGAGGATATTCAGTTCTTCAATGAGGGGAAACTCTATAACCAGATCGCACCCGGTCCGGATTTCAGGCGGCGGCCCCATGACCCGGATCCGCCATCCCTCTCCCTTGAGAACCGTCTCGGCCCGTATCACCTCGCTGGTATTCTCGAACACTAAAATACCGCGATCCGGCGCCTTGGTCTTGGAAGAACCCTTAGATCTCTTTCCCTTGAAAAAGGTCAAAATAGACAACGTCAACTCCCGACAATGGTGATTCGGTATCCCTCTCCCTCTTCCCTTACACCTTTAACCCCCCACCCTTTGCTCTCAGCGGCCCGGCTCACATTTTCCTTGGAGGTATCCGTATCCACCAATATTTCGATCTCCCCTTGTGACGCCTTTTTGATTTCATCCATGGTCATCAGAACTGGCTGCGGGCAACTGAGTCCTCGTGCATCAACTATCGTATTCATTCCAAGTCTCCTCCCTATACGCGTTTTCTCATTGTAAAACCTATAAACAGACAGACCAGAAGCCCGATGATTGTTGCGGCGATACCATGGGGCCCGACCCCTGTTGGCGAACTGGCCAGAGCGAAGTTGTGCGCAAACCCGGCGCCGACAATCATCCCTAAAACGAACACCGCGGCATCGCCGTCACCCTCACCTGCCAGAAAAAGCTGCCGACCCGGGCATCCCCCTGCCAATGCAAAGGCCAGCCCGGCTAAAACCATCCCAAGAAAGTTCCATACCTCCATGGTATTGGCCACCGGCTGGTTGACGAATCCGGGATGGAATTGTCCCACGATCAGGTTTGTGATGAATGCAACCACCGCAAGGCTCAGGATTCCCCAGAAAAGATGGGTCTGACGAAACAGGATCAGATCTCTGAAGGCCCCCATTGTGCAGAAGCGGCTCCGCTGAGCAACAAATCCCACGGCAAGGCCCACTAAGAGTGAAATAAGTAAGGGTGCATGCATGGCCCCCGGTCCTTTCAGACTGTAAAAAAGAATCCCGCTTTTGGGCTCTCCATTAATCTGGGGGAATATGAGCATCAGGACGAGGAAGCCCAACATGGTCAGGGGCAGTAACCATCCCACCGAGGTGTGGGTCTTCTCGCTACGTCCCAAGTTGTACCCACTCTTGAGAAAAAGAGTGCCAATCCAGATGCCGAAAATCAGGCCGGCTATACCGAAAAGGGCGTTTCCATCACCGCCCGCAAGACGCAGGAGGGCCCGCCACGGGCATCCCAAAAAGACCAGGGCACCGATCATGGCAAAGGCGCCTAAAACAAATCTCACAATCGGCGCGGAACCCGTCCTGGCCCGGAATTCCTTGAAGAGAAGAGCCGCAATCAGCGAGCCTAAAACAAATCCGATGATCTCGGGCCGCATGTACTGGACTACGGCAGCGCGCTGAAGTCCAACTGCCCCTGCAATATCCCTTTCAAAGCACGCAACACATATCCCCATATTTCCGGGATTGCCCCATTTCTGTAACAGGGGTGCAAGTACTCCAATAAAGGCTCCTACCCCGATGATTCCCCAGCGGCTTGCAAAAAAGTTCTTGAGTTGTCCCATCCTGCGCCTCCTTGTCATAATTTGAAGAATTCCAAAAAGTCCAATAGCAGCGATCAGGCCTCATCCCGGAGGGTTCATCTTTCTGCCGGCACAGAGAATAAATAGAGAAAAGCTATATGTCAAACTGGAAAAAACGATAAAACGGGGCAAAATGATCGGAATTCTCTATGGATGAAAGGGCAATATCCTGCCGGTCGTTTATCTCGACCTTGATCACCTTTTCCCATCTCTTGGAGAATTCTCGGGCCAAAGCAAGAAAAAAAATGGCAAAGGTCAAAAAAAAGCTTGACATGCCCTTTTTGCAATGGTAGTTAGATTGGTAAAACTTACTTTGAACTTTCTAACATGAAAACACCCTATGGAAAATAGTGCAATAAAAAGTGACTCACCTAAACCGCTGACCCCGACTATGGAGGATTACTTAGAGGCTATTTTTAACTTGGGCAGGGAAAAAAGGGCGGTCCGGGTCAAGGATATTGCCAAGAGACTCGGGGTTAAGATGCCCACGGTGACCAATATGCTCAAGACCCTCAGTGAGAGAGAATTGATCGAATATGAGAAATATGAGTATTTGGAGCTTACGAAAAGGGGGTCTGATGTCGGTGAAGAAATCAACAGGAGACATCATGTCTTGCGGAGTTTTCTTACGGATATCCTCGGTATAAATCTTGTGAGGGCCGATGAAGAGGCCTGCAAGATGGAACATGCGGTCGGTGCCGGCACAATGGACAGGTTTGTTGAGTTTATGGAATTTATCCAATCGTGCCCAAGAACCGGGGAAAACTGGCTTGAGCGTTTTGAAGAATTCAGGGTTCATGGTAGAGACAGGGAAAAATGCATGGAGCATATGAAAGAGTTTGCCAATGGCTTTGGCATCAGGATTAAGGACATGGAGACACGGGAGGGGCGTTAAGATGGTGCTTAGTATGGTTGACCAGGGAAAGGAGGTGACCCTTGCCCACATAAACGGTGGGAGAGGCATGAGGTTAAAGCTTTACAGTATGGGGTTTGTACCGGGTGCGGCCTTTACCGTCTTGAGCCGGAACGGAGGAGGACCCGTTATGGTCAGGGTGAAAGACTCCAGACTGGCCATTGGCCGGGGGATGGCCCAAAAGATAGTTGTGGAGTGATTTTTTTTGCGTATAGAGTTAGGGAGGCCTAACTAATTTAGTCGATGTTAACAAATGAAGATTGCAAATAAAAGGGATCTGATCACGGCCGTTGACAGAAGCGCCGAAGAGCTTCATCAGCGTATTGATATGCATCGCTGTCTTATGGCCACCATACTGGAGCAGAGGGTGGGTGACGGGACACTGAAAAGGCTCTCTCTGTCATCCTATTCCCCTGTTGAAACCAGGTTAAGAGAGGCTCTCAGCGAGACTATAGAGGTACTGGAGCAGACCAGGAAGGCCTTTAAGTCAAAAAGGTTAGAAGCATTACGTAAAAGGCTCACACACGTATTGATCGAATCAAAATAAGACAGACAGGGATGTCTTACGGTCTCCCGGCTAACTGGGCGGGAAAAAGTGAAGGCGTAACTCAATGGCAAACAAAGAATTGGGTTGCGCCTTTTTGTTTCTCTGCGGAGAAACAAAAAGGCGCCCGCGAAAGCGGAAGAGAAAGGAGTTACCATGCAGACAGGAACAATTCAAAATCTGATTGGAATGGATCCACGGGATCACAGCGCCTTCCCTGCCGGGTTTGATTTTGAGCAGACTGGAGAACATACCGATCCGCTGCCGCTCCGGTTCTGGGAAATAGACCATTTTTTCAAGTGTCCGGCTATTGGCACGTGTCTCGATATTGCCGAACAAAAGCAGATCCTGAAAAACGCAGGGGTTTCACTTAAGAGAAGAGACCCCTTTCAAATCCATGAAACCTTAGTTGCGACTTCAGAAAACGAAAACAAGATCTCGCGCAAGGTGGATCTCAAGCTTGGCCGAAAATTCCGGAGCGAAATAGAAAAATCGTTTGATGTGCCTGAAGATGAATTCATACGCCTTTGGAAAGCCCATTTTGGGAACGGGGAATTTGAGGGCATCTTCTGGGTTGCCGCCATCCGAGCGGACCTTTCTCCTAAATCGAGAAGAACAATTTTCGGGGATATTCACATGGCCATGCATTTAGGCGCCAGACGTCAAAACCAAGCGAAGCAGGCCCTTGTTCATCAACGAGAGAAAAGCCAGGAACTTACCCTCAGGCTCAAGGAGGCAAGCGGGACAGGGAGGATTCTAAGAAAAGAGAACAAAAGATTGAAAGATAGCCTGGCGAAATTACAGAAGAGAAACTTATCCGTTGAGAAAGAGAAACTCCGGCTCGAAAAGGAGTCTGCAGGGCTGCAACACAATTCAGTATTGGGACAACTTCGAACGGAAAATCAGGACTTACAATTGCAACTAAGGGGCTTGTCAAAGGCGATAGAGGATTATCGACTTCGCTTAGATGGTCTTCAGCGTCAAAACTCCCGGTTGGAATTACAGATTAATACGCAACGTGAAATGAACGGGCATTTGGGAGAGGAAATTGAAATGATTATCACGCAGTTCTCCAGTATGAATCGCTGTGATGAGACATGTCCATCCTTCAGCCTCTGCCGGAAACGGGTTTTGATCGTGGGAGGGATGACAAAGATGGAGGCATTTTACAGGAAATTGATCGAAGAAAACGATGGCGTATTTGAATATCACGATGGCTATACAAGAGGAGGCACAAAAAGCCTGGACTGCCAGATAAAGCGGGCCGATGTGGTACTTTGTCCGGTTAACTGCAACAGCCACAATGCCTGTTCAATGGCAAAGAGATTGGGCAAGAAGTACAAAAGAACTGTCAAGATGCTACCCGGCTCAGGTTTGAGCGCAATTTCCCAGGCCCTTTTAGAGTATTGCGATGTGCAGAGTATTCAGTAGAGCATGTTTCTCAGAGGCCGGCATTAGTAACGCGAAGCTCTCTTTGCGCACAGATCAAGCAGACAGATTACGGCAGTCCTCTTATCAAGGAAATAGACCCCGGAGTTGACAACAGGTCCCGATTCAAATAGAGTTAAGTCTGAATCCTGTGATCAAGGATCTGCCCTCCTCGCTGCGGTCCGGAGGGTTTTACACGGACTTTCCGGGTTGGAGGATATGAAGCATCGAGTAATCTTTTCCTTAGCGCTTATTCTCTTTGTGATGTTCGGGCATGTCCCCCTGCTTGCCCCCCATCCCCACGTCTTCATCTATAACTCCATCAAAGTCGTTTTTGATGAAAAAGGCCTGGCAGGTTTTGAAATGAAATGGGTCTTTGATGAGATGTTCAGTAACATGATCATCCATGATTTTGATAAGAACCGGAACGGGCACCTTGAATCCTCTGATATAAAGGATATAAAGAATGGTGCTTTTTCGAATCTAAAAAAGTTTAATTATTTCACACATATTAAGATTAATAATGGAGTTTTTAAAGTAAATTCCGTTAAGGATTTCTCTGCCGAAATCAAAGAAAATACCCTTATCTATCGGTTTTTTGTTCCCTGCCATGTCAGGGCCGGTTCGTCATTCAAGGAAGTCAGGATTTCCATATATGATGTCAGCTTTTATTGCAGTGTTTTCTTGGCGAAGAACCCGGTAGGTTTTGAAAACACTTCTTCCTATGAACTGCATCACCAAATCGGTAAAAATAAAAAAGAGGCCTATTACTATGGGCAGGTCTGTCCAGATGAGATCATTGTCAGGTTCCGGCGGAAAACTGGGTAGGGTATCCGTATTTATTCTGTTATCGCTCCTTCTGATCTGGGAGGCGGTCCCGGCAAAGGCTCAAAACCCATTTACTTCGAAAGACGACCAGCAGCGGCTTTCATCTGATCCCCCCTTACCGCATCCATTCCTGGGAAAGATCGCTTTCTGGCAGCAGGAACTTAACCGGAAGATGGCTGCTCTGACCAGGGAGGCGAAGGGAACAGGGAGTATCCGGCCCCTGCTTGGTCTGATCTTAATCGCCTTTGCATACGGTGTGCTCCATGCTGCCGGACCGGGTCACGGCAAGGCCGTGGCCCTTTCCTATCTCCTTTCGCGGGGCAAGCACCTGAGCCTCGGTATTCTTTTGGGAAATCTGACAGCCCTTTTCCACGCACTTTCCGGGGTAGGCCTGGTACTAATCGTAAATTTTGTTCTCCAAAAGGGTGTTAGCGGATCACTTGGGAGTGTGACCCACACAACCCAGCTTATAAGCTATGGTCTCATAGTGCTACTTGGAGCAGTCCTCCTGATAAGGAGCCTGATTTCGTGGTGCAGGCAGACCGGCTACAAGCGATCGAGAAACATCGAAGGGTCCAAAGATAGACTGAGTCATCCATTATGGCCGGCAATTGCCGCAGGAATGATACCCTGCCCGGGCGTTGTGTTGGTGATGCTTTTTTGCATGTCTCTTGATGCCCCGGGTTTGGGCCTCCTGATGGTTGCTTTCCTCACTCTTGGTATGGCCGTGACCATCTCGGCCGTTGGAGTCGCCGGCCTTGTTGGCAAAAACCTGGTTCTGAAGGCCTTAGAGCGCCGACGCACAATGGCTGAAAATATTGAGCGTCTTATCGAGACCGCGGCCGCCCTTATGGTTATGAGCCTCGGACTTCTCTTCTTTGCCGCAATTCTCTGATTGCATTCCGATAGACTAATCCTTAGCGGCTCACGCCATTGGGTGAGGCAATTATCTTGTTGAAGAAATTATCGCACTTAACCAAAAAAACTCTTGACAAGGTTTTTTGTTTGGTGTATTAGATTCGTCTAAGTATGTTAGGAAACTCAAATTAGGAATGTCTTACGGCCCTCGGTCCCTATCAGGGAGCGCGGGGGAAGTGAAGGCGTAACTTGGATTTAATGCCGGGTTGCGCCTTTTTGTTTTTTGGGGTGGACAAAAAGATCAAATTCAAGGAGGGATTATGTCTTTATCATTACAAGATTTGGAAGTTAATTCCAAAGGAAAAGTGGTCGGATTTACCAGGGGTGCAAAAACATACATGAACAAACTACTTGCCATGGGCCTGACAAAAGGCTCTGAATTTACAGTAACCCGTGTCGCTCCCTTGGGCGATCCTGTTGAAATTAGCGTGAGAGGATTTCATCTGACTCTCAGAAAGGCTGAAGCTGACATCTTACAAATAGAAAGGAGCTAAAAAAATGGGTGCGATAACTATTGGTCTGGCAGGAAATCCAAACTGTGGCAAGACCACTCTGTTTAATAATTTAACAGGGGCTAAACAAATGGTTGGTAACTGGCCAGGGGTCACTGTGGAAAGAAAAAGCGGGAGTTATAATCATCGTAACAAAGAGATCGAGCTGATCGATCTTCCCGGTATCTATTCCATTTCTGCCACTTCTTTAGATGAACAGATTGCTCGCGATTATGTGATCTCCGGGGAGCCCGATTTGATCGTAAATATCGTTGATGCATCCAATCTTGAGCGAAATCTTTATCTTACCGTTCAACTTCTCGAGATGAAGGTCCCCGTCGTTGTTGCCCTGAACATGATGGATATTGCGGAACAGAGGAAGATCAAAATCAACGTGAAAGCACTGGAAGAGTTCCTTGGATGCCCTGTTGTGCCAATCGTTGCCAATAAAAATAAAGGGATCGATCAACTCAAGGATGCTATCAACAAGATCGGTGTGGAGAAGCAAGTCTCTTCTGCCGTTATTGAATATCCAGCTGAGATAGAAAAGGCGATAATGAATCTGACTCCCGTTATCGAGAAAGATGCTTCCCGGAGAAAAATTAATACCAGATGGCTTGCAGTGAAGCTCCTGGAAGATGACGAAATGGCTAACGACCTTACAGGGGATACGGCAAAATCTGTTTTGCAAGAAGCCAAAAAGGAAATAGAGGCCAACCTGGGTGATGAATCCGATATCATGGTGGCAGATAGCCGTTATGGATTTATCAATGGTATTTACAGGGATGCTGTTCAGAAAACATTTGAGGTTAGAAGAACCATCTCAGATGCCATCGATACGGTATTGCTTAACCGTGTTTTGGGAATACCTTTCTTTCTATTGGCCATGTACATTACTTTCATGATCACAATCAATATAGGTGGATGCTTTATTGATTTTTTTGACATTTTCTTCGGGACCATTTTCGTTGATGGATTCGGCAATCTTCTTCTATCCTTGCATGTCCCTGTCTGGATAAAAACCATCCTGGCCGATGGAATCGGAGGAGGTATCCAGACAATATCCACCTTTATTCCTCCCATAGGCTTCATGTTCTTGTGCCTTTCCATTTTAGAGGATTCCGGGTATATGGCACGGGCAGCATTTGTCATGGATCGATTTATGAGGTTTGTGGGGCTTCCTGGAAAATCATTTATACCTATGCTCGTCGGATTTGGATGCAATATCCCGGCAATCATGGCAACAAGGACGCTTGAAAACGAACGGGATCGCACCCTGACCATTATGATGAACCCTTTTATGTCCTGCGGTGCACGGCTTCCAGTCTATGCATTGTTTGCAGCGGCCTTTTTTCCGAGATCAGGCAGCACACTTGTCTTTTTGCTTTATATTATCGGCATTGCCATGGCAGTTATGACAGGTTTTATACTAAAAAGCACCATTCTTAAGGGCAAGCTTTCTCACTTTATTATGGAGTTACCACCCTATCATCTGCCAACTGCAAAAGGCATTTTTATCCATACCTATGATCGTTTGAAGACCTTCATGTTTCGTGCGGGCAAGGTCATTATGTCCATTGTTATTATCCTAAGTTTTCTAAACGCGATAGGTACTGATGGCACTTTTGGTCACGAAGACAGCAAGGATTCCATTCTGTCTTCCATAGGCCGAACTATTACCCCTATCTTCCACCCCATGGGGATATCACAAGATAACTGGCCGGCCACTGTGGGAATATTTACGGGCATCTTTGCTAAAGAGGCCGTAGTTGGAACACTTGATTCCCTTTATGGTGCCATGGAAGTAAAAGGACAGGAAGGAGATGCAGAAGAAGGAGAATTCAGTTTTTGGGGCGGCATAATGGATTCCTTTGCCTCAATTCCCGCAGCATTTTCAGGTCTTGGGGCAACGGTAACCGACCCCCTGGGTGTGAGCATTGGAGATGACCTATCAAATCTCAAGGAAGTGGCGGAAGAGCAGGAGGTCAACACATCTACCTTTGGTGCAATGATTAAAACGTTCGACGGCAAGGTAGGCGCCTTTGCGTATCTTCTCTTCATCTTGATGTATTTTCCTTGTGTGGCTGCCATTGCCACTGTCTACCGGGAAACAAATATGAAATGGACCGTTTTTGTTGGCGCGTATACGACCCTTTTGGCATGGGTATCGGCGACATTTTTTTATCAATTGGCTACTATAAGCAGACATCCGGGCACATCGCTCATGTGGATTATTATTCTGGGAATCGCTTTTATCGCATTTATCTTTGGCATGAAAAAGGCGGGCAGAGAGATATCTTCAAGAGTCCTTGCAAAGGAAGGATTGCAGCACGCATGATTCTCGCAAGGAAAGGAGTGCTTTTCGTGATCTTAACCGACATAAAGAACTTTTTCTCACGCCAGCGGATGGCTTCCATTTCGGACTTGTCAATACATTTCGGCGTGGAGCCTGATGCCCTTAGGGGAATCCTGGATCAGTGGATCCGCAAGGGAATCCTGGATCAGTGGATCCGCAAGGGAAACCTGTGGAAGTTGCCTCAAGGCAAGACATGTAAGGGATGCTGCGAGGCGTGTAATTCAGATCATACGGAGATTTATAAGTGGATTGGGTAAATAACAGTAACATATGGTGTCCCGCGGGATCGCGGGATTGAGGGATTAAATGAAGAACTGATATCTTCATGAGGGATGTCTTACGGTCTCCGGCTCTGTGCAGTGCGGGGAAAGTGAAGGCGTAACCTGGGGCTTTTGAAGAAAGCCCGGTTACGCCTTTTTTGTTTTTCAGAGCGTTGCTTCAGTCTCGAGGCACCTTTGATTTTTGGAAGAGACCAGAGGCAGACGAAATTTATACAAACAAATTTTTTATGGAGGAAAGAGATTATGAGAGTAATGAAGAAGTTAAAATTGGGGTTTTTATTAGCAATCTTAGGGGTCTTTTTACTGACAGGCAATGGGTTTGGATATGAAATCAACGATAAATTCTCCATTGGGGGGATCATCGCCGGGGTAGGCCAATATCAGAGTATCAGCGATGCCCCAGGCTTTGAAAGTGAGGGGAGAGGTCTTATCCTTTTTGAGCCTGAGATCAGCTTCACCCCCACCGACAACGATGAGCTCTTTGTCAAGTTCGGGTTTGGAGCGGGAAACGGTTTAGATGGAGAAGGCCGGTCTCCCTTTATGATTGCCCCGTGGGGTGGAAATATACAGGATGACTATAAAGACATCAACGGCAGAAACCGCGACTACCTGCTCACGGCCTGGTACAAACACACCTTCAGCTTCAGCGAAGACCACTCCCTGGGGCTCACTGGCGGGATTATTGACGCGACGGACTACATGGATGAAAACGCCTTTGCCAATGATGAGTACACCCAGTTCATGAATGGAGCGCTCGTGAACGGGCCCAACGCGTTCCTGCCATCCTATGACATCGGTGCCGCCATAGAGTGGGAGATTGGTGGATTTTCCGTGAAAGGTGTTGCCATGGCCTTAGGGAGCAATGGTGAAGAGGGAGACCTTGACGAACCATACAACTTTTATGGAATGCAGTTTGCCTACACCGTGGATTTTGGCTTAGGGGAGGGGAACTACCGGCTGATTGTGGATACTACGAGCAGTGATTTCAGCAATGTCGCCGGCACAAAAAAGGAACGGCTGAGTTGCGCCATGATCTCCTTTGATCAGCAACTCGGGGAGATCCTCGGGGCCTGGATACGGTTCGGATGGCAGGATGACAAAGCGGCTGTATATTGTAAGAGCATCTATTCGGGTGGCCTAAACATAAGTGGAAACCTCTGGGGCCGAGAGTGCGACAACATCGGGATAGGTTATGCTCACCTGATCGGCGGTAACCTGGAGGTGGACCACACTGACGTATTCGAGGTCTACGGCCGGTTTGGCCTGACCGACATCTTCGCCATTACGGCAGACGTGCAGTACATGAAGGACTCCATGAACGTGGGTGACAGCCCCGACGGTTGGATCTTCGGTCTGCGGATGACAGCGGAATTTTAGTACATTTAAAGATAGGCCTTAACTTACTCTCTCCTAAGCCTGAGAGGATGGGGGGCACTTCGCCGGTTGGCAATGTGTCCCTCTCCCTAATAAACAGAGAGCCCTCGGGGCAATGGAACAAACAAAAACAAATATTCCAGAAGAGCTTCTATGGGGGTCATGGATGAATAAGGCGCTTCTTATCACCCACCTCACCTCACGGCCCCTTCTGTTATGGCGCCTGTTTGACCTTGACCCCCAAGCGCTATTGAGCCTATACTCATTTGCCAGGAAAGAGAGTTCTTTTCAATACTCTATCGGTATCAAACCGATCATCTCTGCCACCTCAATTTCAATGGAATAGAAATCGGATCGCACTCTTTTCTTGCGGGGTTCTTGGCAGGAGTTTGTTTGTATGGATCAAAACACCAGAAGAAACCTTTTTTTGTCCCTCACCAGTGGTCTGTTGTTGGGCCTTCCCTGGTCTGTTTCGCCTTTATTCTTTCTCATTTTCATCGCCTGGGTACCCCTTTTATTGTTAGAGAAGGAAACCCGAGATCAACCAAACCACTACACCCTGTTCAACTATGCCTTTGTCAGTTTCCTGCTGTGGAATATTGTAGGAACCTGGTGGATTACACAGGCACAGTGGTTGGGGGCCATCCTCATCATGGTGGCCAATTCCCTTGTACAGGCCCTTGTTTTCTGGTCCATAAGCCGAGTTCGGACAAGCCTGAAAATCCCCCTGTTATTTCCTTTTCTGATTATCTGGATGGGATATGAGCATTTTCATGAGATCTGGGACCTGGCCTGGCCCTGGCTCAATCTGGGCAACGCCCTGGCCACAGCACCCAAACTCATTCAATGGGTTGAGTATACAGGCATTCGCGGGGGCACTCTCTGGATTATTCTGACCAATTTTGCGATCTTTAAAATGGTTGATACCTATCGGAAAAGGGGTTTGCGATCCATAATTCCTATGGGTGTCGTAACCGTTCTGCTGGCCATTATCCCTGTTCTGATCTCCTATCAGATCTTTGACAATTTTAGGGAGGAAGGAGAAACCGTTACAGTAGCCCTGGTTCAGCCCAATCTGGACCCATACACGGAAAAATTCGTGCCGGAAAGGGAGGCCCAACACTTAGATGAATTTTTCAGGACAGCGGATTCCATCTGCGACGAGGAAACCAATTACCTGTTCGGCCCCGAAACCCTAATTGTACAGCAGATTGACGAGAAAAATCCGAGTGCCTCGCCTTACTACCGTCAGTTGTTGGATTTTCAGGCAAAATACCCGAAGCTCAACTGCCTTGTGGGGGTCCACAGCTATCAAAAAACTGGGGAGGATGTCCCACCCGGGAGTCGTTTCAACCAGGAAGAAGACTTCTTCTACGAGGCCTTCAATACCGCCCTTTTTCTTTCACCCGGATCCGCGCCCCAATTCTATCACAAGACCAAGTTGGTCCCCCTGTTCGAGCGCATGCCTTTTGTGCAATATCTCGGCTTCCTTGGAAAATATTCCCTGGAACTTGGCGGATATAACGGCACCTACAGCCTTCGTCAGGAAACCCGTGCATTTATGTCCCCCGATTCTTCCATTGGCATTCTGCCTATCGTCTGTTTTGAGTCGGCGTTTGGTTTCTACTGTGCTAAAAATCTGCCGGAAGCAAAGGGCTTTATCTGCATGATCACTAACGACGGATGGTGGAAAAACACACCCGGTTATCGCTACCACTACAATTTCAGCCCCGTTCGTGCCATCGAGTGCCGCCGGGATCTGGTACGGGTGGCCAATACCGGGGTCTCAGCCCTCATCGACGCAAAAGGGATGGTGATTGCCCGCACGCCCTGGTGGGAAAAGGCCACACTCAAAGGCCAAATCCATCTTCGTCAAGGCCGGACTTTTTTTGCCCGGCACGGGGACTATTTGGGGCGTATCTCCATGTTTTTGGGGATCTTTCTGATTGTGTGCGGGGAAATTGGAAACCACGTCCGGAAAAGGCGAAGAGGAATTTAGGGATTGATGGATTGAGGCTGTAGGTAGATAGGCTGTAGGAGAGACTCATGCGTACCCTGATTCGATCAATGTGAAAGCCCTAACAGCCTTCAGCCGTAACAGCTCAATAAATAGGGGTAACGGACATGGATTCCCGCTTTCGCGGGAATGACGAAATGAGATAAGCACCTGTCATTCCCGCGAAAGCGGGAATCCAGTGTGTTCATATGCAAAGGCACTTACCCCTATTTATTGAGCTGTTTCCTTCAGCCTAAACAACCTGAATAGTTACCTTTAACTTTAGTCACTTTAGCTCACTTTCCCGCTCTATCCAGCTTGGGGAGGATTCGATCATGCATCATAAGACCGTTCACGACACACCCATTGGGAAGACCGTGATGCGCTGGCTCGCTCTGATCATTTTTCGATTTGCGGGCTGGAAACCGGCGGGGAAAAGACCGAGCATCTCCCAATACGTCATCATAGCGGCACCGCACACCTCCAATTGGGATTTTTTTTATACCGTCTGCCTGGCGTTCATTCTCGACATCAAGCCCTTCATCATGATGAAGACCGCCTGGTTCCGTTGGCCGATGGGTTCTTTTCTCAGATGGTTGGGAGCCATTCCCGTCCATCGCTCCAAAACAACCCGTGTTGTGGCACAGTCGATACAGGCCTTTCGTGCACATCCACGAATGGTCCTGGTGGTTCCTCCTTCCGGAACCCGCATGAAAGTCATGTACTGGAAAACCGGCTTTTACCATATCGCCAAGGGGGCGAATGTCCCCATCGTGTTGGGGTATCTGGATTACCGACGCAAGGTTGGGGGTATCGGGCCCGTCGTTCACCCGACCGGAGATATGCAAGCGGATATGAAAATCATTCAGGACTTTTACACCGACATCGCTGGTAAATATCCTAACCCGGCGAAGCCGGAATTGAATATTGAATATTGACTATTGAATATTGGTAGAAGTCGCTTCGCTCCGTCATTTTTTTGATAGATCTTTTAAAAATTCAAAGAATTCCTTTGCGCTGGCGGAGTGGGAAATGCCCTAACCAAGAAAAGTGTCTAAAGTGAGTCCCGCCTCAGGCGGATGCCTAAAATGTCTAACAGCCCAGGTTCTTTTTTTTCAACCGGGCGCCGCGCATAATGTGGCGTTTCTGAGCGGACAGAACGGTTTTTCTCATTCGAACGGAGAGGGGGGTGATCTCCACCCGTTCGTCTTCTCGAATGAAGCTGATGGCCTGCTCTAAGGTCATGGGCTTGATGGGAGATAGGATGACGTTATCGTCTTTTCCGGCGGCCCTCATGTTAGACAACTTTTTTTCCTTGCTGGGATTTACGTCGATGTCCTGCCCCCGGTTGTGCTCACCCACGATCATCCCTTCGTATACCGGGTCGCCCGGCACCACGAGAAGACGGCCCCTCGGTTCCAGATTAAACAGGGCATAGGGGACAGCCTTTCCCTGGCGGTCGGAAACGATGGAACCGGTAAACCGGCTTGGACAATCCCCCCGATACTCCCCGTAGCCGTCAAACAGGGAGTACATGATGCCGGTCCCACGGGTGTCTGTGAGGAATTCGTCCCGGTATCCTATGAGGGCCCGGGTAGGTACGGAAAATTCTATACGCACCCGTCCCTTGCCGTTGTTGACCAGGTTAGTCATCTTGCCTTTGCGAAGGGAGAGTTTTTCTGTCACCACGCCTAAAAATTGCTCTTCACAGTCCACCATCAAACGTTCCAGCGGCTCCATTTTGCGGCCGTTTTCATGACGAAAGATGACCTCCGGCCGTCCCACGCAGAATTCGTAGCCTTCCCGTCGCATGGTCTCGATGAGGATCGCTAACTGAAACTCACCCCGTCCCTTGACCACGATGCTGTCCCGGTCCCCGTTTTCTTCCAGCTCAACGGCCACGTTCAGCAGAGTCTCTTTTTGCAGACGCGCCCGAATCCGGCTGGACTGGACATAGCGACCTTCTGTTCCTCCAAAGGGCGAGTCGTTCACGGTAAATTCCATGGACACGGTGGGTTTATCCACTCTGATGCGGGGCAAGGCCCTGGGGGACTCCCCAGTGCAGATGGTATCCCCGATTTTCACGTCCTCAATTCCTGCAAGGACCGCGATATCGCCAACTTGAACTTCGTCTACGTCCACAAGGCTTATGCCTCGGTAGACCTGGAGCTTGGACACTTTTAAGGAAATGTTCTGTTCCTTTTCCCCCATGCAAATAAGGCTGTCTCTCGACCGGGCCGTTCCGTTAAAGACCTTCCCGATAGCCAGCCGCCCCATATAATCGGAATAGCCCAGATCGGACACCAGCATCTGAAATGGGGCTGAGGGGTCGTGTGAAGGGCCAGGGATCTTTTCGAGGATGGTGTCGAGAAGGGGATGTAGATTTTTTCCTTCTTCCTCTATCGCCCTTTTGGCGATACCGTCCCGGCCCACGGCGTATAGCAGAGGAAATTCCAGTTGTTCTTCGGTGGCGTCCAGATCGATCATGAGGTCATAGGTCTCATCTAAGACCTGCTCAGGCCTGGCGTCCTGCCGGTCGATCTTGTTAATTACCACGAGGATTTTCAGCCCTGCCTCCAACGCTTTCTTGAGCACGAACCGGGTCTGGGGCAGAGGGCCTTCCGAGGCGTCCACCAAAAGAATGGCGCCCTCGGCCATAGAGAGGGCCCGCTCCACTTCCCCTCCGAAGTCGGCATGCCCCGGGGTATCGATAATATTGATTCGGACCCCCTTCCACAGGACCGAGCAGTTTTTGGCCGCGATGGTGATACCGCGCTCACGCTCTAAATCCATCGTGTCCATGAGGCGCTCGTCCACCTTCTGGTCGACCCGAAAAAGGCCGCTCTGTTGGAACATGGCGTCCACCAGGGTGGTCTTGCCGTGATCCACGTGGGCAATGATGGCAATGTTTCTAAGGTTTTCGTTTCTCTCCAAGGTCAACATGGTTGTACGATCTCCAAAAATAGTCTCTTTAAGGTTGGTGGTCTCGTAAAAAGTCTCCAAGGTTGTCACTCCCGCGAACGCGGGAGTCCATAAGTGATTGATTTTCCTGGATTCCCGCGTTCGCGGGAATGACAAAAAGGGGTCATTTCTGACTTTTTACGAGTTTGTCAAGGCTTAGGCGGATCGAATAGTGTAAGCATTACTACATTGATTACAAGGAGTTTTT